>JAEEGL015034306.1_pt1 | contig 21222 bp, 15 predicted proteins | sample 9134231 | NCBI WGS metagenome assembly JAEEGL01 (sample SAMN16246548, study PRJNA631951) | gut metagenome | biome: gut microbiome; feature: rumen; material: fiber-attached | host: Bos | place: Iran: Karaj | collected 2018-10 | reverse complement strand
TGACGGAAGAACTGGTGCCGGCTCTGCTGGCCAAAGGTGTGGACGGATTCCTGGTGGACAATTGTGATGTGTATTACGTTTATCCCAGGGATGAAATCCGGGATGGACTGACTGCGATTCTGCAGGCTCTGATGGGCACCGGCAAGGCGGTCATCATCAACGGCGGGGACACATACCTCGACGCATACTGCGAAACCGATGGTCAGTGGAGTGATGTGATCGCCGGCATCAATCAGGAGTCGGTCTTCTCGACAATCCTCTGGGATGACGGAACCTTTGGGACTGCGGAACCGGAAGATCGAGAATACTTTCAGGACTATGTCGAACGGTATGCCGCTCAGGGGGCGGAGATTTATTTGTTGGAATATACCAAGGATGAGAGCTTGATCAACGAAATCCGGGAGTATTGCGAGAAGAAGGGGTTTCACTACTACATCGCTTCATCTCTGGAATTAAATCACGAGTTTTAATGCGAAAGGCACAAGAAAAGAACTGGATTTCCTGATCCAGATTGATGGACAGGTGGTTCCTATCGAAGTGAAGAGCGGGAAAGCCGCAGCGAATTCCATGAATGCTGTCATAAAGAAATATGATGAGATTGCCCTGGGATATCAGTTCGTGGACGGAAATATCGGCACGGCTGATAATGGAGTTATCCCGTTGCCACTGTATATGGTGGCATTTATCTGATTTGAGGGAGGCAGTATGCATTTTACGGACGCGAAGGGTATCCTCACCGGGAGCGGCGGATATCACGGCATGAATATATACCGGGGCTGCACCCATGGATGCATCTACTGCGACAGCCGGAGCAAGTGCTACCAGTTCACACATCCCTTCGAGGATGTGGAAGTGAAACAGAATGCCCCGGAACTGCTGGAGCGGGCGTTGAAATCCAAGCGGAAGCGGTGTATGATCGGAACCGGCGCCATGTCAGACCCCTACATGCACTGCGAGGAAGAATTGCAGCTCACCCGGAAGTGCCTGGAGATCATCCGGAAGTACGGCTTCGGTCTGGCGATCCAGACCAAATCCGACCGCATCCTTCGGGATATCGACCTGCTGGATGAGATCAATCGGACTGCAAAATGCGTGGTGGAGATCACACTGACCACTTATGACGATGCGCTCTGTAGAATTTTGGAGCCAAATGTCTGCAACACAAAGCGCCGTATCGAAGTGCTGGAGGAGATGCAGAAGCGAGGCATCCCTACTATCGTTTGGATGACACCGCTCCTTCCCTTTATCAATGATACGGAAGAGAACGTCACCGCCATCCTGAATGAGTGCGCCCGTGTGGGCGTAAAGGGCGTCATCGATTTTGGTATGGGCATGACACTCCGGGACGGTGACCGGGAGTATTATTATGCGGCTCTCGATAAGTATTTCCCGGGACTGAAGGAACGTTACATCCAAACCTACGGCAACGCCTATGAAATTCCCAGCCCCAATGCCGGAACTCTCCGACAAATATTCCGACAGATCTGTCAGAAAAACAATATGCTCTGCACTCCGGACGACTGCTTCCACTACATGCGGGAACTCCCGGAGGAGTACACGCAGATGAGCCTGTTTTAATCAAACAACGTGAAAGGTTTTCCCCATGTTAATCCCATCGATCTTACCTATCGGAGGTTTCTGAGAAAATGAAGATTTATGTAGATTTTGATGATTGTCTTTGCGAGACGGCACGGTATTTTTCCGAACTGGTCGATGCGATGTTTGGACTGGAAATCCCATACGAGCAGATTGAGTTCTTCGACTTGCAGAAGTCCTTTTCTCTGACGGATGCGGAGTACGAGAAGATGATGACCATGGCTCACAAGCCGGAAGCGCTTCTGTCTTACGATGAGACGCCGGGAGCTTCCGAGACCGTCAATCACTGGATCGATCTGGGGTATGATGTTTCCGTTATCACCGGTCGCCCTTACAGCAGCTACAAGGCATCCCGCCTTTGGTTGGACCGGCACGGACTGGAGCGGGTGAAGCTGTATCACCTGAATAAATACGGCCGGGATACCTTCTATGATGCCGGGGATACCAGCCTTTCGCTGGAGGATTATTACAAGATGCACTTCGATTATGCGGTGGAGGATTCGCCGAAGGCCTTCAAGTTCTTCGACCATCTGCCGGATCTGCAGGTTCTGGTGTATGACCGCCCCTGGAATCAGAATTATGTGTTACCTGAAAAAGGGTACCGGAGATGCTACGACTGGGAGACCATCCGGGCAAGCGTGCGGGAGTAAAGAATAGAGTACAGTAACGCACCCTATTGACAGATACCCCATAGGGGTATATGATGCAACCATAAGCAGATACCCATAGGGGGTATCTGCGAGGAGATAGTCATGGCAGATCAGAACAAGTTGAACGAAGAATTGGAAGAGTCCTGTCCTCATTGCCACAGCGGCAAGACGAAGGTGCGGGATGAGAAAGAATATAAGGATCTGATGAACCGCCTGAAGCGGATCGAGGGGCAGGTCCGGGGCGTGGAAGGCATGCTGGAAAACAATGCCTACTGCACGGATATTCTGACGCAGGTTTCGGCGATCAATTCCGCACTGAACAGTTTTAACAAGGCTTTGCTGGCGAACCACATGAAGACCTGCGTGGTGGACAACATCCGGGAGGGCAATGAGGAAGTCATTGACGAGCTGGTGGTGACGCTGCAAAAGTTGATGAAGTAGCAGACAGAAACCTGTCGAACCGGAGCCTTGGATCCGAAAAGCGGATCGGCTCTATAGAGGTGAGTAGTATGGAACAATACAATGTAACAGGCATGAGCTGTGCGGCCTGCCAGACCCGGGTGGAGAAGGCGGTGAGCGCCCTTCCCGGAGTGGAGAGCTGTGCGGTGAGTCTGCTGACCAATTCCATGGGAGTGGAGGGAAATGCCGCTCCGGAGGAGATCATCGCTGCGGTGGAGGCCGCGGGATACGGCGCCAGCCGGAAGGCTGCTCCCGGCGCAGGTGCGAAAAAGGCGATGCCGGAATCGGACGCATTAAAAGATACCGAGACTCCGAAGATGCGAAAGCGCCTCATCGTCTCCGTCATCATTTTGATCCCTTTGATGTACGTCTCCATGGGACATATGATGTGGGACTGGCCACTGCCGGGATTTCTGGATGGCAACCATGTGGCCATGGGACTGTATGAACTTCTGCTGGCCGGACTGGTGATGGTCATCAATCAGAAGTTCTTTATCAGCGGATTCCGGGGGCTGATCCATCGCTCCCCTAACATGGATACCCTGGTGGCGCTGGGAGCCACTGCTTCCTACGGATACAGCGTTGCAGCTCTTTTTGCCATGACCGGAGCGGTTCTGGCGGGTGACAGTGAGCAGGTCATGTACTACATGGATCAGTTCTACTTTGAGGCTGCGGCCATGATCCTGACCCTGATCACGGTGGGCAAGATGCTGGAGGCCCGCTCCAAGGGAAAGACCACCAACGCGCTGAAGGGGCTGATGGATCTGTCCCCGAAGACGGCTGTGGTCCGTCGGAACGGCGCAGACATCACGGTTCCCATCGAGGAAGTCCGAGTGGGAGATCACTTCGTGGTGCGCCCCGGTGACAGCATCCCTGTGGACGGAATCGTCCTGGAGGGCGAGAGCGCGGTGAACGAATCGGCCCTTACCGGCGAGAGCGTGCCGGTGGAGAAGGCAGCGGGGGATGAAGTGTCCGCAGCTACCATCAATACCTCCGGTCATCTTGTTTGTGAAGCGAAGCGGGTGGGAGAGGATACGACCCTTTCCTCCATCATTCGGATGGTGAGCGATGCGGCTGCCACCAAGGCACCTATTGCAAAGATCGCCGACCGGGTATCCGGTGTGTTTGTGCCGGCGGTCATCGGCATTGCGCTGGTGACCTTTGCGGCCTGGCTTATGGCGGGACAGTCCGTGGGTTATGCTGTGGCGAGAGCAGTATCCGTGCTGGTGATCAGCTGCCCCTGTGCTTTGGGGCTTGCAACTCCGGTGGCCATCATGGTGGGGAACGGTGTTGCGGCGAAGACAGGCATCCTGTTCAAAACCTCCGCCGCCTTGGAGCAGGCGGGACGGACCCAGATCGTGGCGTTGGATAAGACCGGCACCATCACCACCGGACAGATGCGGGTGACCGACCTGCTGCCGGTGTCGGGAGCGACGGAGGAAGAACTTCTCCGCGTCGCCTATGCACTGGAGTCCAAGAGTGAACATCCCATCGCCGGAGCCATCACAGAATGTGCCCGGGAGAAGGGGGTATCTCCTGACGAGACAATGGAGTTTGAAACCCTCTCCGGAAACGGTCTGAAAGCAAGACTTACAGGCAAAGAAATCTACGGCGGCAATCGGAATTTCATTGAGAAAACCATCGGTAAAATTGACAGCGATGTCACAAAACGTCTGAATGCCCTCGCCGAAGAAGGCAAGACACCGGTGCTGTTTGCCCGGGAAAACCAGCTCCTTGGCATCATCGCCGTGGCAGATGTGATCAAGGAAGATTCCCCGGAAGCCATCGAGGAATTGAAGCGCATGGGCATCCATGTGGTGATGCTTACGGGTGATAATGAGATCACGGCGGCAGCCATTGCGGCACAGGCCGGTGTGGATGAGGTGGTGGCATCCGTGAAGCCGGATGGCAAGGAAGCAGTGGTCCGCAAACTCATGGAGCACGGTAAGGTGACCATGGTGGGAGACGGCATCAACGATGCGCCGGCCTTGACTTCCGCGGATCTTGGCATCGCCATCGGTGCAGGTACGGATGTGGCTATTGATGCGGCAGATGTTGTGCTGATGAAGAACAGTATCCGGGATGTGGCGGCAGCCATCCGGATCTCCCGGGCCACTCTGCGGAACATCCACGAGAACCTGTTCTGGGCTTTTTTCTACAATGTGCTGGGAATCCCCCTGGCAGCGGGCTGTTATGTGGCGGCCTTCGGATGGACCCTGAATCCCATCTTCGGCGCGGCGGCCATGGGACTGTCCAGTTTCTGTGTGGTGTCCAATGCCCTGCGGCTGAACTGGATCCGGCCCTATGACGGCAGCCGGGATAAAAAGATCGCAAATGCGGTGACTGGCAGTATCATTGAAACATACAAAGTTAAGGAACAAACAAAGGAGACAAACGAAATGAAGATCAGTGTAAAAGGTATGATGTGCGGACATTGCGAGGCTCATGTGAAGAAGGCGCTGGAGGCTATCGAGGGCATCGATAGTGCTGTGGCTTCCCACGAGGAGAATCTGGTAACCATTACGAATTCCAAGGCAGTGGACGAGGCAGCCATCAAGGCAGCTGTGGAAGAAGCCGGCTATGAGTACGCCGGAGTGGTGGAATAATGGAAGTTTATGAATTTGGCAACCCGGAGGCGGGCAGGATCCTCATCCAGCCCGTGGACGGGCATGAGCAGGGTCTTCTGGAAGAGGAAGTCCGTCTGATCCGGGAGCGTTCCGGGGCGGATTTCCGCCTTGTCGCCTTCCGGGTGAAGGACTGGAACCGGGATCTGTCTCCCTGGGAGGCGCCGGCCGTCTTTGGCAAGGAGGGCTTCGGGGGCGCTGCTGAGGACACACTTGCCGAAATTTTAAAACATTGCAAAGGTCTGACGGGGAGTCTCTACATCGGTGGATATTCCCTGGCGGGCCTTTTTGCGCTTTGGGCAGCCGGTCAGACGGACCGGTTCCGAGGCGTGGCGGCAGCATCACCCTCCGTCTGGTTCCCGGGATTTGATACCTATCTGCAGGAGCATCCCCTGCAATGCGAGTCAGTTTACCTCAGCCTTGGAAACAAGGAAGAGAAGACAAGGAGTGCTGTTATGGCCACAGTGGGTGACCGGATCCGTTGGACGGATGCCTTCCTCCGGGAGCGGGGAATGAACTGTACCCTGGAGTGGAACGAAGGCAATCACTTCCGGGATTTCGAACTGCGGATGGCCAAGGGATTTGCCCGGGTGCAGGAAGAGTAAAAAGCCTTTACTCGCATTGCACGAAATAATATGGTACAATATCCATACCTAACTGTTCATGTGCTGCAAAGCGATACTTTGCGAGGGGGAGCACCATGTGGAGTTACAATTTTGAGATCCCGATCCTGATGATCCTGAGTGTCATACTGGCATTCTACTTCTCAAGACCGAGACTTCCGGTTCGAAGAAATCTCATATTCGTTCATCTGATTCTGATCGAGACGTTCTGTATCCTTTTGGATCTGATTTCCTCCATCGCAGATATGAACTTTCAGTCTCACAGCATCCTGACACTGAAGATCCTCAACATGTTCTATTTTGTCGGTTTCTTCCTGCGGGCATTCATGCTGTATCTGTTTGCGGCGGCTGTTCTTAAGGATTCTCTTCAGTGGCAGTTCTGGATCGGCCATCTGGCAAGAGTTCCCATGTATTTGGGCCTTCTGGCAGCCTTTGTTTCTGCCGGCGCCGGCTCATCCAAATTCCCCTATGTGATCTTTTATATCGATGAGACCGGATATCATTCCGGATCCTGGTACAATATCCTCTATGTGGTCGGTTTCTGTTATGCCATCATGTCCTTCAACTCCTTCATCCTGTTCCGCAAGAACCTTCCCAGAAGGCGTGAAAGCTTCGGCATTCTTTTCTGCAATGTGATCGTCCTCATGTCCCTGGTAGTGCGGTACATGATGCCGTCTTACCTGCTGATGGATACCTTTATGCTGCTTGCGATCCTGGTCGTGTACATGTCCTTCGGCAATCCGGATTTTTATCTGGATCTGCACGGAAATGTCTTTAACCGGCTGGCACTGAGAGAGCATCTGGAGGAAAACCGGACGAAACTGAGACTGATCCCCTTTGGAGTCGCTATCCGGAACTTCCTGGAAATGCGGGACATTTACGGCCTGGTCCGGATGGAAGAGGGCCTCACTGTCATCGCAAAATACCTGAAGCACCTGTTCCCGAAGGCGCTCATCTTCTATTGCAGGAACGGACGCTTTGTCATTATCGACCGCCCGGGTACGGACTTTGCCGGCAGATCTCATGAGATCGCGGAGCGGTTCAATCACCCCTGGAAATCTCAGACTTCAGAACTCTATCTTTCTGTTGGCTTTGCGAATTATGAAGTGATCCACGGAAACTATTCTGCGGACACCCTGCTTCGGACAATGTTGAAAGCATTGGATAAGGTGGGACAGACGGAAGCGGAAGAACCGCTGGAAGTTTCGGAAGATGATGTCCGGAATGCGGACAGGGAAAAGAAGATCCGCGACAGTATCGAAAAGGCGCTGGAGAACTCGGAACTGGAGCTGTATCTTCAGCCCATTATGGATGCCTCCACCGGGCAGATTGTGGGTGCAGAAGCCCTGTCCAGACTAAAGGACGAAGATGGAAAGATCGTTCCCCCCGCCATCTTTATTCAGGTGGCGGAAACCAGCGGACGGATCAATGGACTGGGCGAGCTGGTCTTTGAGAAAACCTGTAAATTCATCCGGGATGTGGACCTGGATACTCTGGGGATCGAATGGATCAATGTGAACCTGTCTCCCAGCCAGTTCCTGCGGACCGACCTGGCGGACCGATATGCCGCCATTGTGGAAAATTATGATATCAATCCCCGCTCCGTGCACCTGGAGATCACGGAAGAGGCCATGATCGATGACAGCTTCCTGCAGCGTCAGATCCGCAGTATGGGCGAGAAGGGATTTGTCTTTGTACTCGATGATTACGGCACCGGTTATTCCAATCTCTCTCGTCTGAAGAAGTGTCCTTTCGCCAACATCAAGCTGGATATGTCTATCGTCTGGGACTACTGCCGGGAGCCGGACGACATCCTGCCCAACATGATCCGGGCCTTTAAGAGTATGGGATTTACGGTTACCGCAGAAGGCGTGGAGAATGTCCTGTACGCCAGTACCATGAAGGAGATCGGATGCGATTTCCTCCAGGGATACTACTATTCCAAGCCGCTTCCGGCCAACGAGTTTGTGGAAAAATACAGGCTGAAGCGAGTCGGCAGCGGAACATAACAGAACCGGTATCATGCCCCCCACAGTCAATCAGCTGTGAGGGGCATTTTGCACGGTATGGGCCCGGAAATATCTATTTCACTTTAGTGCGAAAAAGTGTATAATGGTCGACGGGAGAGAGAAGTATGATCGCATCGTTTTTTTCTGTGAATTTTATGACATTGGTCATCCTGATGGCCATTGTTGTCTTAATGATCGTCAACAAAGAAGTGAAGATCCCGGCAACGGATATTTTTATCTACTGTGTGATCACGGTTTTCGTGCTGACCATTGTGGGAGCCTTTGATGTCGCTACGGATGTTAGCGGGCTGGCGCCTCAGGTGGCTCATCGTACGGTTGTGTTGCGCCGGGTCTGTGCATCTCTGGGATACATACTGCGGCCCATCGTGATCCTGATGGAGATCCTGATCATCCGCCAGGGAACCGGGCATCGCGCTCTTTACACCATTCCCGCCATCGTTAATGCACTGATCTACCTGCCCTCCATGTTTGGGGCAAGGATCGCATTCGCCATCGCAGACAACAACCGTTGGACCCCAGGGCCGCTTCGTTACACCGTCTTTGTCGTCCAGTTCATCTATCTGATGATCCTGCTGAACACTTCGGTTCAGTCCTTCCGGAAGGGAGACCACCGGAAGACTCTGATCCTGGTCATGATCTTCCTGCAGGCGGTTCTGGTGACCATCCATGAGATCGGAAACGATTCCGGCATCAGCTACTCCAATGCAGTCACTGCCCTTTGCGTCTTTGAATATTACATCTATCTGACCAATGTGTACCGGCAGCAGCTGAACGAGCAGCTGAACGCTTACATCGATAAGGTGGAGAACGCCGGCATCAAGATGAAGAACTTGACCTCCGAGGTCATCGAAGCACTTGCCAGCGCAATCGATGCGAAGGACAAGTACACACACGGTCACTCTTCCCGCGTGGCGGAGTATTCCCGCAAGCTGGCGGAGATGGCTCAGAAGACCCCGGAAGAGTGTGAAGAGGTTTACTACGCAGCCCTGCTCCATGATGTCGGTAAGATCGGCGTGCCCGATACCATCATTACCAAGGAAGGTAAGCTGACGGACGAAGAGTACGCGGAGATCAAGAAGCACCCTGTACTGGGCGCCCAGATCCTGTCCCGGATCACGGAGTTCCCTTACCTGATCACGGGAGCTGCCGGACACCATGAGCGCTATGACGGCAAGGGTTATCCTTACGGATTGAAGGGAACCGATATCCCGGAGATCGCCCGGATCATCGCCGTGGCGGATGCTTACGACGCCATGTCTTCCAAGAGAAGCTACCGTGATCCCATTCCCCAGCAGATCCTGCGTGAGGAGCTGGTCAAGGGCACGGGTACCCAGTTCGATCCCGAATATGCCCGTCTGATGCTTCATCTCATCGACGTGGACACCGAGTATGAGATGTGCGAGCGCGAGGAAGTGGTGGAGCTGGCAGGTAAGGACGAACTGATCGTGGAGGATTACCGCAGCAAGTTCTCTGCCGGAATCCTCATGACCAATATCATGTCCACCATCCACCTGAGAGTCACCCCTCATGAGAAGACTCCGAACCGTATCCCGGTGCCTTCCATGGTGCTTTTTGACTCCCTGGACGGCAGGGTCCATGATACGGAGAAGGAGATCAGGGATCTTAACTACTTCGAGTATGCAGAGCTTTGGCTGGACGGCCGCAGCGTGACCACCGGAGCCCGGAAGATCCGGACCACCATCAGTCCCAAGGAAGATCCTTATCTGAAGCGGGATAACGAATATCGCATCGAGGTGGTGCGCATCCGAGACCATGCATTGATCCGGATCATCAGCAAGGCGCAGGTTGTGGAGAATATCGTGGCGCTGGCAGACAGTACCCGATACGCATACATCGGACTCACCGGTGACCATTGCAAGCTCAGTCATGTAAAGATCGACAAGGCGGAGGAGGAATCCCCCGCAGATCTGATCCCCCGTATCGCAGAGGAGATCAGCTATATCGAGGGACCGGTGGGAGATATGCCCAACGTGCAGGTGGACGGCTATCGTTCCGCTGCATCGGAGGGTGTGGAGATCCGGGATGGTCTCCAGATTTCCTTCCATGCCAAGAACCTGCCAACCGCGCGACTGGTATGGCACTGTCCCTTTGTGGACATCTTCTGTTCCGATGACGGCGTGGTGAACGGTCCCAGCTACCGGGATCTGGCCTTTCTGCGGTTCGATGGTGAGGCCTGGGAGTGCGATCCCAACTGTACCATGAAGATGAATGTCTACAAGCTGAACAGCTTCGAGGGTTGGGATACCTGGAAGAAGCGGAATCAGGACGGCTTCGATGCAACGGTTACCTTCAAGGTGCAGGACAACACCATCACAGTCCTGACAGAGAACGGCGGCATCGCCATCAGCAATACGGTGATCCTGACGGACATCGACAAGAAGCTTTACACTTCCATTACGGGAGACCAGGTGGCCCTGACGGACATCCGGGTAAGCTAGTGTAACTGGCAAAACATAGCAGCTCTGGAAATCGGCAAGAGACCTTTCTACCTGCAAACAAAGACATTCTGACGGGATCCGGATATCCCGTCGGGATGTCTTTTTTCAGCGGGGCTTAAAAGTGTTGACATAGAGTCAATAGAAGATTATGATGAAGGACCCGGGATTTTCGGGGATGTATCGAACGATAGAAAACGATAGGCAGGGAACAGAGAAGATGAGTTACATTACAGTGAACAATCTGCAGAAGACCTTCACCGTCCGGAAGAAGCGGGAGAAGGGTCAGCTTTTCCGGGAGAAGCAGATCGTGGAAGCCTTGAAGGGTGTTTCCTTTGAAGTGGAGCGGGGAGAGCTGGTGGGTTACATCGGACCCAACGGCGCCGGAAAATCCACCACCGTCAAGATCCTTTCCGGAATCCTTACCCCGGAGGGGGGAGAAGTCACGGTGGGTGGCAGAGTCCCCTGGCAGGAGCGCCGGAATCATGTGAAGCACATCGGGGTGGTCTTCGGACAGCGGAGCCAGCTCTGGTGGGATGTGCCCCTGCTGGACAGCTATTCCCTGCTGAAGGACATTTACCGGATCCCCCAGGGGGATTATGAAGCACGCCTAAAGGAGTTGCAGGAGGCATTGCAGCTGGAGGAACTGATGCGGACACCCCTGCGGCTTCTGAGCCTGGGACAGCGTATGCGGGCGGAGCTGTGCGGCTCCCTGCTGCATCGGCCGGAATTGTTGTTCTTGGACGAGCCCACCATTGGACTGGATGCGGTGAGCAAGCTGGCTCTCCGGGATTTCCTGAAGTGGGAGAACCGGGAGCATGGCACCACCATTTTGCTGACGACCCATGATATGGAGGACATTGCGGCTCTGTGTTCCCGGGTGATGGTGCTGGGACATGGGCAGAAGCTCTTTGACGGAAAGCTGCCGGATCTGCTGGAGCGGTTTGACACGGTTCGCACCGTCAGCGTGAAATACGATACGGATCATCCGGACCTGCACCTGCCGGAAGGGGCTGTGGCCTCCCAAACGGATGGGGAGATCCACATCACCTATTCTCCGAAGGAACTGCCCACTGCTGCGCTTCTTGCGTCCCTGCAGGATGCGGGGACCATCCGTGAGATGACCTTGCAACCCGAAAACATCGATCATCTGATCGCTGCCATGTATAAGGAGATGGACCTGTGAGAGCATATTTTTCCGTTTTCCGCATGCGGCTTCGGATGGAGCTGCAATACCGGGGCGCCATGATCGGAGGCATCGCCTGCCAGATGTTTTTCGGACTGGTGCTGACGGCGCTGTACCGGGCTCTGTATGAGAGCAGACCGCAGTCCATGCCCATCGAGCATGTGGTGACTTATGTCTGGCTGCAGCAGGCATTCTTCCGGATGCTGCTGAGCTCGGATCCGGACCTGGCGGACAAAATCCGCACCGGAAATATTTCCTACGATCTGTGCCGGCCTGTGGGGCTTTACCGGTTTTACTATGCCCGGATCATGGCCCAGAAGCTGACGGGCAGTCTCATGCGGGGTATCCCTATGATGGTGGTGGCAGCATTGCTTCCTGCCGGTTGGGGCCTGATGGCTCCGGCTTCGGCGGCGGGACTTCTGCTGGGACTGCTGGCCCTGGTGCTGGGACTGTTCTGTATGTGCGCCCTGGAGAATATCACCATGGCCTTCACCATGCGGACCCTGGACCCCAGAGGCATGCAGGGATTACTCAACCTGCTGATGATCACCTTTTCCGGGAATCTTTTGCCCCTGACGCTGTTCCCGGACAGCTGGCAGCGGGTGATCACGCTGCTTCCCTATGCGCAGCTCCTGGATGCACCCATCCGGCTTTACACCGGGGAGTATGCGCCTTCCATGGCTGTTCGGGTTTTGTCGGTGCAGGCTGTCTGGACGGCGCTGCTGGTGGCCCTTGGCACCTGGATGTGGAGTGCAAACAAGAAACGATTGATCATTCAGGGAGGCTGATATGAATACGTTGAAATTATATATCCGCTCCATGGGAATGCTTTTGAAAAGTCACCTGCAGTATCCCCTGTCCTTCTTTATGCAGACGCTGGCCCAGCTGGTGATGGAAGGCGGCGAGATGATGGTGGTGATCCTCATCGTGGATCGGTTTGAAAGTCTGAAGGGCTGGACCGGAGGGAATCTGTTCTTTTTCTTCGGGGTCATGTCCGTGTCCTTCTATCTTACGGAATTCTTCGGACGGGGCGTGACGGGAGACTTCCCGGCCATGGTCCGGACGGGACATCTGGACACACTGCTGCTGCGGCCCCGGGGGATCCTGACTCAGGTGCTGTGCAGCGGTATGGACCCGCGGCGCATCAGTTGTATCGCGGTGGGTACCGTGTCGCTGATCCTGGGTAGCAGGCTTTCCGGAGTGGTGTGGACCGTGGGCAAGGTCTTTGCCCTACTGGAATCCATCTTCATGAGCTGTCTGCTGATCCTGGGGTTGTTCCTGATCGAGGCGATCTTCACGATCCACAGTGTGAAGTCCGTGGAGCTGGTGAATGCATTGACTTACGGCGGCCGCAGTGCCTGCCAGTATCCCATTGATATCTATCCCGGGGGCCTGCGGGTGCTCTTTACGGTGATCGCACCCTTTGCCCTGACCATGCATGTGCCTGCGGCCTGGATTTTGGGGAAGCCGTTATATGGCTGGCCCACATGGACTGCCTTTGTGACGCCTCTTTCCGGTGCGGTTGTGTTTGTCATTATGACCGGGTTGTTCCATCGGGGAATCCGGTTCTACCGGTCTACCGGAAGCTGAGAGAGGGCTTATGACGGGGCGGCCTGCTGCGTTTTGGTGCGAAAATGGATATTTATGCGGGTCAAACGATTTTGTGATTGATTATTCATGGGTAATAGTATACAATAATACAAAGCAAAGGCGCTCGAGACATTTTTTCGTTGCGTCTTTTCTTATATCTATTTTCGGGAGGACTTTTCATGGATCGATTTGTGGAACAGGTAGAGCACATCAACGGTGCGGTAAATGGCTTTGTGTGGGGATTGCCCATGCTGATCCTGCTGGTGGGAACCGGTATTCTGATGACCATTCTCTCCAGGGGATTTCAGATTTCCCATTTCCGTCACTGGGTATCCAACACCATCGGAGGCATTTTCAAGGATAAGCATGTCACAGCTCATACCGGCAAGGACGACACGCAGATCTCGCAGTTCCAGAGTCTGTGCACGGCATTGGCGGCAACCATCGGAACCGGTAACATCGCAGGTGTGGCGGCGGCCATCTTGTCCGGCGGTCCCGGAGCCATCTTCTGGATGTGGGTGGTGGCCTTCTTCGGAATGATGACCAACTTCTCCGAGAATGTGCTTGGTATCTATTATCGCCGTAGAAATGAAAAGAACGAGTGGTCCGGCGGAGCTATGTATTATCTGCAATACGGTCTTGGTTCCAAGAAGGGCTGTAGGGTTGTGGGCCTGGTGCTGGCGGTGCTGTTCAGTATTTTCTGCGTGCTGGCATCCTTCGGTATCGGCAATATGAGCCAGATCAATTCCATCGCGGTGAATATGAAGTCGGCATTCGGCGTTCCGGAATTTGTCACGGGTATCGTCCTGATGGTCCTTGCGGGACTGGTGATCGTGGGCGGTCTGAAGCGCATCGCCTCCGTCACGGAGCGGCTGGTTCCCTTTATGGCAATCCTGTATCTCATCGGCGCGCTGATCGTGGTGATCGTGAACGCCGGTCAGATCGGCCCTGTGTTTGTTGCCATCTTCAAAGGCGCTTTCGGCCTGAAGGCTGTGGGCGGCGGTATCGTGGGAAGCGGCGTGGCCCTGGCTATCCAGTGGGGCATGAAGCGTGGCGTCTTCTCCAACGAGGCAGGTCTCGGTTCCTCCGTTATGGTCCACTCCAGTTCCAATGTGCGTGAGCCTGTGGTCCAGGGAATGTGGGGAATCTTCGAGGTGTTCGCCGACACCATCGTGGTATGTACCCTGACGGCTTTCGCCGTGCTCACCAGCGGTCTGGTGGATCTTTCCACCGGTGAGGTGCTGACTTCCGCTGTGTCCACCGCAGTTGTGGCAGAGGCGTTCTCCACGGTGTTCGGTAAGGCAGGTGCAGCTTTCATCGCCATCGCCATCCTGCTGTTTGCATTCTCCACCGTCCTCGGCTGGAGCCAGTACGGCAGCAAGGGATTTGAGTATCTGTTCGGCACGAAGGCCACCGTGGTCTACAAGGTTGTGTTTGTGGTGTTTGTGGTCATCGGCGCCACCATGGACCTCAGCCTCGCCTGGGATCTGTCCGACACCTTCAACGGTATGATGGCCATCCCCAACCTCATCGGTGTGCTGGCCCTCAGTGGCACCGTCATGAAGATCACCAGGAACTACGTGGACCGCAAGATCAAAGGCAAGGACGTGAAGCCCATGCTGTCTGCGGTGGACGAGATCCAGGAACTGCACGAGAAGGAGATTCAGGCGGAGTAAGGAGAGAGATTCCCCGGACAAAATGATTGGCATGATAAACCTGAAAAGAGTATGCTGGAAGCAGACCTGAAAACGAATCTTGATAGAACAGAATGATCTGGGGAGAAACGACATGAAGATTTCAGCAGAAGTGAAGATCATTGGGGACACCTACGCCGGGAATTATTCCTGCGGGCTCACCATGCACGGGAGTCACACGGAAGAGCGGTTTCGGACGGTGGAGGAAACGGAGGAGCGTATCCTCCGGACCACGGAGGACGGGCTGGAACTGGAGGTGCGGATCGCGCAGAGCAAGTGGGCCGATGCGAAGGAAGTATATACCACCTTCACCAATCGCTCCGACAAAGAAGTGACTCTGGAATATATGACCAGCATCCAGCTGAAGGATCTGGTGGCGGATAAATTGCACCGCTTCATGACCTTCTGGAGTGCGGAGGGCAAGCACCGGGTGGACACCATCAAGAGCCTGAACATGGAGCATTCATGGTCCAACCATGGTTACCGGGTGGAGAAGTTTGGTTCCATCGGTTCCATGCCTGTGCGGAAGTATTTCCCCTTCCTGGGACTGGAGAATAGCAAGACCGGCGAGTTTACGGGAATTTCTCTTTATGCGCCTTCTTCCTGGCAGATGGAAGTCATCTCCAAGGAAGGAGACCTGCTGACGGTGACTGCGGGCTTGGCGGATCGGGATTTCGGCCACTGGACCAAGAAGATCAAGGCGGGCGAGAGTTTCACTGCGCCCAAGGTATTGATGGCGACGGGTACCGCTTTGGATGAAGTGTGCGACAAGCTGGTGAAGGCTCAGCACCCGGATATCAGCCGGTTGGACGACCACATGGGCATTGTGTTCAACGAGTACTGCACCACCTGGGGCAACCCCACCATCGACAATCTGAAGAAGATCGCCGACAAGCTGGAGGGCAAGGGCATCCAGTTCCTGGTGATGGATTCCGGCTGGTACGCCACGGACGAAGGCGAGTGGTGGGACAAGCGGGGCAACTGGTCCATCAATCGGGATCGTTTCCCCAACGGACTGAAAGAACTGACGGACTACATCCGCAGCAAGGGCATGATCCCCGGCATCTGGTTCGAGCCGGAAGTCACCTCCCCCATGGCGGAGTCATACAATGAGACGGAGCATCTGCTGAAAAAGGACGGATATCCCCTGACCATCGCGGCGTCTCGTTTCTGGGATCTGGAGGATCCCTGGGTGCGGGATTTCCTACGGGAGAACGTGATCCGGAACCTGAAGGAGAACGGTTTCGGTTACGTAAAGATTGATTACAATGACACCATCGGCATCGGCTGCGACGGCGAGGAGTCCATGGGTGAGAACCTGCGGCGGAAGATCCTGGCAACTCAGGATTTCTTCCGGGAGATGAAGCGGGAGATCCCGGAGCTGGTCATCGAGAGCTGTTCCAGCGGTGGACACCGCCTGGAGCCCTCCTTCATGGAACTGGCTTCCCAGGCAAGCTTCTCCGATTGCCACGAAGCGAAAGCGCTGCCCATCATCGCAGCAAATCTGCATCGCCTGATCCGGCCCGAGCAGAGCCAGATCTGGGCCGTGATGCGCAAGGAAGACACCAAGGAGCGGAGTTCCTATTCCCTCTGCGCCACCTTCCTGGGCCGTATGGGCCTCAGCGGCGATATCTACGACCTCAGCGACGAGCAGTGGAGCCGCATCGACGATGCCATCCGCTTCTATGGCGAGGCGGCACCCATCATCCGGAAGGGCACGACAGTTGTGAATGTGGCAGATACCGAGAGTTACGCGGAGCCCACCGGAAGCCAGCTGGTGATCCGAAAGTTTGAGGACCGTGCGCTGATGGTATTCCACCGCTTTGAGAATTCTTTGGCGCTGGAAGACTTCGCAAAACAGCAAGGCATCAAACTTCCCGCCGGGGAAGTGCTGGAGCACTACGGCGAGGCCGGATGTGACTTCTCCGCAGAAGCCAGAATTGTGAGGATTTGAGGATATTTATTTAGGGATTTGGGGCCTACCCTCTCCAGTGGGATGCCCATGACCTCTCTGTGACGACCTGAAGCATAAAAAGAGTTGCCAAAAGCAAGTGAAAAACTTGTTTGGCAACTCTTTCTTGCTATTTGAAGCCTAAAACGTGAGGAAAAACAGGAGTTTGTTGCCAAACACCCCTTCTAGCTGAAAATGGCAACTAGGGTCAGGTCTGGGACCGGTTGCCAAAAGGTTGAAAACAGGAGAAATGGCAACAATCTGGTGGATTCAGAGGCTGAAACAGCAACAAAACCAGAAAAAGTGTTGCCATAATTCCGGGAAACCCAGGAATGGCAACACTTTCTTGATTCATGGACTATTATAACCGGGAAATGAGCCAACAACCCCGTCCCGGTGGCTTATTAGCCAAGGGGACAGGGGGTGTGATCACAGCAGTGCGATGAGCTTGTCGACGTCCTCATCGGTGGTGGCCCAGGATGTGGCGATGCGCATCACGGTGTGGGTGTCGTCAGGCTTTTCCCAGAAGCCCATGACCACATGCTGGGAAAGCTCTGCGGCGCGGGAATCCTCCAGGCGGATGAAAATCTGATTTGTGGGAGAGGGGAAGGCGAACTCGTACCCCTTCTCGGTCAGGGCGGCGCGGATCCGGGCGGCGGCATCGATGGCCACCTTGCCGATGCGGCCGTAGAGACCGTCGGTGAAGAGCGTGTCAAACTGGATACCATTGATGCGGCCCTTGGCCATCAGAGCGCCGTGCTGCTTGATGATGGTGAACAGGTGAGGGATGAGATCATGCTGCGGGATCACAACCGCCTCCCCAAAGAGGGCACCGCACTTGGTACCGCCGATGTAGAAGGCGTCGCACAGCTCGGCAAGATCCGGCAGAGTCACATCATTTTCCGGGCAGGCCAGCGCGTATGCGAGGCGGGCACCGTCCACATAGAGATATACCCCGTAGGAGTGGCAGATCTTGCTGATCTCCGTCAGTTCCGCCTTGGAATACAGAGTCCCGGACTCTGTGGGCAGGGACAGGTATACCATGCCGGGCATCACCACATGATCCCGGTTTTCATCCTTCTGAAAACTCTCCAGACAGCCCCGGATTGCCTCTGCGGAAAGCTTGCCGTCTTTGCCGGGGAGGGTCATGACCTTATGACCACCGTGCTCGATGGCACCGGCTTCGTGACCGTTAATGTGCCCGGTGTCAGCGGCGATGACGCCCTGATAGGGGCGGAGCAGGGCACTGATCATGACTTCGTTGGTCTGGGTGCCGCCCACCAGGAAGAACACATCTGCTTCCGGTGCCTTGCAGGCTGCGCGGACCTTGTCCCGGGCAGCTTCGGAATAGGTGTCCCAGCCGTAGCCGGTGGAGTGCTCCAGATTGGTCTCCAGCAGGCGCTGCATGATCTGAGGGTGGGCACCCTCCATGTAATCGGAGGAAAAGTAAAGCTTGGTATCTTGGCTCATACAGGTAACTCCTTGATCTTAACAATCTGATACGAATGCAATTTGCATGATTTAGATCTCGTCCTGGCCCTTCAGCTCCTTGATGCGGCCCAGGATCTGCTTCTCGTTGAAAGCGAAGAACAGGCATGCTCCGATGAAGCAGCAGACGAAGGCGATGGCAGCGGTGAGACGGTAGCTCTCCTTGGTCTGGGAGACGGTGACGGAAGTGAAGATCACCAGCGCCAGTGCCTGGCCCATCTTGAAGGCGAAGGTTCTTGCTGCAAAGAACATGCCGCTGCGATCCTCACCGGTTTCCAGTCTGGTCAGCTCGGCCACATCCGCCACGCAGGCCTGAGGCAGGATGCCCAGGATGGCCATGGGGATGGCTGCGGTGACAGCAATGATGAAGCCGCAGTGGAGGCCCTTGCCGCAGAAGGTGGTGATGGCGAAGACACAGCTGTAAGCGAAGAATCCGGTGATGATCAGCTTCTTCTTGCCAATCTTCTTAGCCAGGATATTTACGATAGGATACAGAGCGACACTGATGGCCGTCATGGTGGCGGTCAGCAGGAAGGTGTAGGTATCCTCGATCTCCATCAGCTTGGTCTCGTAGAAAGCAAGGCCGGTCTGGAACAGGGTCAGTGCGAAGAAGTAGATCACGTCGCTGTACACGAAGCGGCGGAACTGGCCGTTGGAGAAGGTCTTTGCCAGGGACTGGAAAGGCTTTGTCTCGCTGGGCTTGGAATCGATGTAATCCCGCTCGTTGATGTAGAAGGCAGGGATCAGCATGGCGATGCATGCCAGCGCGGACATAATGGCCACAGCCAGACGGATGGAATTCTGCTGGCCCACAGCACCCTGCAGAGCGCCTGCCACATTGGGCAGCAGGAAGGAAATACTCTGGCCAAGGATGAAGGTGAAGGAAATGTAAGTGGATACGTTGATGCGGTGCTGCTGCGTGTCGCCCAGCTCTGCGATCAGCGCGTTGTAAGGGGTGCAGAACATGGTCATGAAGAGGTAGAAGACCATGAGAAGCACGAAGAGCAGAGTGTCATTCAGGGTGACGTTTGCGGTCTGAGGCAGTGCAAACAGTGCGATGGTGCAAAGGGAGAAAGGAATCGCCATAGCCCGCAGGAAGGGGATGCGGCGTCCGCCCTTATAGTTGCTCCGGTCGGACCAGCCTGCGATCAGGGGATCCGTGATGGCGTCAAAGATACGGCCGGCAGCCAGCACCAGGCCGAACAGTGTCAGCTTGAACAGAATGGGATTCTGGGTGATGCCGGAGGCAAAGATACCGGTGTTGGGGTTCTGCTCGTCGGGGCTTCCGGTGTAGTAATACACCATCCAGTTGGAGACCACGCCGGACAGAAGGCTCCATCCGAACTGCCCAAGGGCAAAGATCCAGAGAAGCTTGTTGGTGATGGGTTTCAAAGGTTTCATAACAGGTGTCCTCCCGTGCGCATTGTGTCGATAAAATACGGCAGTTATTATATCTGCCGCTTCTTGCGCATCTCTCTACAAAACGATTATAGCGAACCCGGTTTCCTTAGCCTAGAATCAATAATTCATAAAAATTTTCGTACTTTTTCGTATAAAATGCCTTTTGAAAAGCCAGTAAAAATGAGCGTTTCCGGGGAGCTCAGAAAGAATCAAAAGAAAAAACCGGATGCGGACATCCGGTTTTCTTAAATCAGGGGATCATTTCCCCGCCATCCGGGGTGGTGAGGCCGAGGAAGCCCCAGATTTCTTCAGCGAGGTCGCGGCAGTAGGCGGCGGAGAAGTCGGGAGCCTGGGAGATGATCTCGTTGGTGGCACCCAGTTCGTCCGTGTAATCATAGAGGGGGTAGACGGTGACACCGTCGGTACCGGAGGTGACGTGACAGACCACCGGGATCACACCATACTCGGCAATCCGGACAGTGCCGTCCTCCTTCCGTTGCAGCAGCACATCTGCCATGCCGCCCAGCATGCGGTTGGACACCCCGGCGCCGGTGCCGGAAGTCCAGTTTACGAAGTTGCCGAGAGAGTAGTACACCAGCATCTGGTGGGTATCGTCGCTGAGATATTCGATCTCCTGGATCACATGAGGATGGGTGCCCAGCACCAGATCTGCGCCGTTCTCCAGGAAGATCTTGCACCATTTCTCTTGTTCTGCCGAGTGGTGCAGGCTGTACTCCGTGCCCCAGTGGGGAGCCACCACGGTAAAGTCCGCATGCTCCTCCGCCCAGGTCAGGTCATCTACCACCCGGTCGTTCTCCAGATAGTCCACGGCGTAGGGCATGTCCGAGGGAAGAGAGATGCCGTTGGTTCCGTAAGTATAATTCAGGAAGGCGATGCGGATGCCGTTCACTTCGAGAACGTCAATATACTTCTGATCTTCCGCACTGTCATGGATTCCCAGGATGGTCATGTCCGGGTACTTCTCTTCCCAGCCTTCCAGAGTGTTGCGGACACCCTTGCCACCCTTGTCCAGTGCGTGATTGGTGGCATGGCACACCACATCAAATCCCGCGTCCACCAGATCATCCATGAGATCCGCGGAAGCATTGAAAGCAGGATACCCGGAGATTCCAAGTTCCGTCCCGCCAATGATAACCTCCTGATTTACCAGAGCCAGATCCGCCTCGGAAATCAGGTCGCCGGTATGGGCGAAGATGGCGGCATAATCGTAAGAGCCATCCTCCCGCTTGGAGGCATTCTCCACAGGGGTGTGCAAGAGAATATCCCCCACCATACGGATCCGGACGGTGGAAGCGGTCGTCGTAGGAGAAGAAGAATTGGAAACAGGGGGATCTGTGGAATCAGATGTGGTCTGTGCAGAATCAATATCTACAGTAATGGATTCTGTAGATATACCGGTTTCTGCGTAAGATTCAGAAGTTGTATTTCCCTCCGCGATCGGAGTTCCCTCGAT
>JAEEGL014307896.1_pt1 | contig 21222 bp, 18 predicted proteins | sample 9134231 | NCBI WGS metagenome assembly JAEEGL01 (sample SAMN16246548, study PRJNA631951) | gut metagenome | biome: gut microbiome; feature: rumen; material: fiber-attached | host: Bos | place: Iran: Karaj | collected 2018-10 | reverse complement strand
ACAGAACAGAGCAGTGTGAGCAGGAGGATCCTTTAGCCATATCGTCATAATGAACTGACTCTCAAAGAAGAAAGGGATACTTAATAATGCTAGAAGAGAGAACGAAAACCTTGAAGCAGTAATCATAAGTTCTTCCATCTTTACATAATCACCTATAGAATATGCTTTATAAATTGGAGGTCTAATGGCAGTCATAAAATTCGATGCAAAACCATGTACCGCACCATTCGCTGTCCCTGCTAAACCAGCCGCCGAATTAATGGCCGGGCCAAAAAACATATTCAAAACAATATCAATCCCTTGATTTCTGGCTATTACGCTCAGATTCCCAAGCAGATCCCAAAATGAAAATGATAGGATTGGCTTGAAAATAGAACCATCCTTGACCCTGATCAAATGGCATTCCGGGAATTTTCTTATGCAGTATAATCTATAAATTAAACGGATTAGGGTTGAGACAATTAATCTTAATACGGCATATGTTATCAACTTGTCATAAGGAGTAATGATTACCACATAACATATGAGTAATTTCAGTACTGCTTCAAGGATGCTCATATATGCAAACGTTCCCATTTTCTCGTGAGAGATAATTGAGGCAGAATAGGGAACCTGCGTAATGCTTAGCATTGTCGCTGCAACGGAAAGATGGAAAGCCGCCCTGGCTGCTCCCATCCTTTCAATGGGTATGTCCAATTTATGATTGACAAACCATATACCTACTGTTTCCAGAAGCAGCAATACGACTAATGCAACTATTATATGAACAGATAAGGCCGCCGCAAATGTCTGCTTAAGTCTATCTTTATCATCTCTGGCAAGCTCATATGTCAGGAATCTTGAGGTTGCACCGGACAATGCCCCATTCAGGAATGAAAACATCCCCACCGCACCGCCTACGACATTATAAATGCCATTGTCAATTACTCCAAGGACGCTCAACACTACCCTGGAGGTGTACAATGACACCACCATCATAAGAAGCATCCTGCCATAAAGCAGAATTGTATTCTTAGCTATCTTGGCATTCGAAGATATTTCTACCATCGACTACTGATATAATTAAAAAGATATCGTGTAATTAACATGGGCTACCCCACCCATAGAATACTTGTAAGGTTCCTCTCCTCTTGCGAGGTCCAAAACTTCAACACCTTCATTAATCAAGATTTTGGAAACCTCATTAATCAACATTATGCCCGGACTATATCTCAAAAAGTCGTTATTAGAACACAACACTGGTACTACAATACTTTTTCTGTCTCTGGTATAAGCGCCTGCCAAAAAAGCAGCAGGACTACCGTTCAAGTAGAGTATAAAGATGGTCCCTTCCTCCATTTTTTCTAGAATCCTGATCACAGGCTTTGAAATCCTATGATAGATTCTTTTAAGGGCAGATTCCGAAGAGTCTTTAACTGACTTACGCTTCTCATATATTTCCTGACATTGCTTCTTGACTCTCCAGGGCAACGAACTGTATTTATCTTTTGAAAGACTATATGAAATCCCTTCTTTTTCTAACTTATTATATGCTGTCCTTATGTTCTGTCTTTGGTGTTTAGACAGAGACTGATAATACATCTCATACCCTTTGTTGCTATAAGGAATAAAAACACATCTTTCGGATTCAGAATGAGCTTTATCTACTAAGTTCGACAATGCGGAATCCTGATTGACCCGGGTAAACCTAATACTGTAACCAGTATAATGTGCCTTTATCCAATTCATTACCTTAAGCAAGAATTCATGTGATCCTGAGCTGAGTGCATCATAATAATCCAGCGGAGCAAACTCCGTTATCCTTTTTTCGCTTTGATTAACTATGATGGGGAGAATAATCTGCGATGTCCCCTCCTGGAAATAGATGAACCGTGGCTTTAAGTGTATTCGATGTAGACTCAGATGAAAAACCCTGTAATATATCAAATTAGGAATAAAAGACAGGAAAGGATTTGAAACTGATTCTGCCGTCAAATACAATCTGTTCCACTGTTTTTTTAACCTATGAATACTATGATACTCCTTTATCATCTTTTAATAGTTTGACTTCTAACCACCTCCATACCAGTATTCTGATTTTATCCAGAAAGACACAGGCCATGAATACCAACACCAGGAAACATATTATGAGCAAACTCCTCAACGCAACCGGATAATTGGAATAAAAATACCACACGGCATCTTGAAAATAATGGAAAATGAAACCGTTGATATGTATGATATATACCGAGAATGCCGAGGCTGCAAACCAGTTGATAGTTTTAGAGTATGGGACATCCGTATTGACAAATGTGAGCAGCAGGGCTGTTGCCGAAAGGACTGTAAGTGGATTGATGTAAGAAAAAGCTATCTTGACAGCGTACTCCGGATGGAAATTCAACCGTGTAACCACCCATATCCCTCCTGCCAGGACCAGAGAGAGTCCTATATAGGCGGAAACGCACAATCTCCTGTTGGTTTGAAAACGAAAAGGATATAATCTTAAATATCTTGCAAGCAGATACAAACCGCAGAAAGACACTACAGACGATCCATAATTGAACTCCGGGGCGGAATCAGTCCATCCGTAAATAGTCTGGAAAGCAAAGAACAGGATGAGCACTATACTGAACGTACGCTTGGGGGCTTTTTCCGCAAACATATTCAGGACAGGTGAAAGGATAAACAGGCAAACATAGGACTTGACGAACCAATAGCACTTTGTAATCATCAAAGATTTCAGGATAGCTCTCGGAGTAAGAACGCCGAATCCTTTGATAAGGCAGAATACCAGCGGAATGGTAAGCGTAAAGAAGAAAACCTGGAACAACAACGCCAACAATTTCTTCAATGATGGTTTTATCCCGAACCACCCTGATATCAGTACGAAGACATCCACTGCCACTATGGCAAGACTCTGTATGAAAAACCTGAAGAAGGTGTTTCCCGGGGCTGAGACACATTCTGCCCCCGATGGAATTCCTATGCTCAGGATGTTGGCATGATGGACCAGAACAAGGAACATCGCCAGAATCCTAAGCAATTCTATATTTGAACTTCTTTGAACTGAAGTAGTTGTCATTTGATTTTAATGAAAAAACGCCAATACTCTTTTTGATAAGAAAGCCAGTCCTTGAAAGAAGCGGTCCTCAGATAGTTGGTAAAGTGACATTTTATCTCCTTTCTGGCAATGGCATCCCAAAGAGCGTCAAATCTCCAATCGATACCTTTCTGGTAATTCTGCTTCTTGTATGCCTCTACCGTCCTTGACATTCCTTCCTCAAGAGAGATCCTCTGCTGAAACTCGGGAACCAGACTCTTGATCTTAGAATTGTCAATCACTGAATCCAAAGCCCTTCCGGCTATCTCCCCAGCCCTTCCGGGACAGTATTGCTTCAACTTCTCTGATGGAACGTCTACTTTTATGACTTCCCTGCCCAAGATTTTGCCCAGTGTATCCAGAACCTCATTCCAAGAATCAGCTTTGTCTCCGCAAATATTGAATGCTTCCCCAAATGCTTTCGGGTTACCGACCAGACCTACTACGCCAACGGCAAAGTCTTCTACTCTCATCATACTCCAACGAGCCTTCCCCCCATCCCAGATGATGACTGGTTTTCCATTCAGGATCCTTGCAGTCAATGTCCAATGATAGCCATAAGGCGGCATTATTCCATACGGGATTCTGGTGTCATCATATGTCACACAGGGGCGAACTATGGAATAATCCATCCCATATTCTGCGGCCTTCCGGGTGAGATACTGCTCACATTCCCATTTTTCAGTGGAATAGTTCCAATCTTTAAATCCCTTGGGAGATTCCTCGGTCTTGATACCCGGAACCGATGTGTCATAGACGCAAGCGGTAGAAATGAAAACATATTGCTTAGCAAAGTCCTTGAACAGGCCCAGGCTATATGCCGTCTGCTTCTTGTTGTAACACAGAAAATCTATCACAGCATCAAAACTACGGCCTTCAAGCGCAGTGCGTATGAACTCCGCATTATTGACATCGGTCTTTATAAGTTCTACCCCTTCAGGTATACGGCCTTTACGCTTCCCCCTGTTTATGACGGTCACATCCATACCTTTGCCAAGAGCCTCACGCACTACTGCTGTGCTCAGCACACCGGTCCCTCCTACTATCAGAAGCTTCATCCTATTCCCACTCAACGTTTTCATCAACTATCTTTGCCGGCACTCCGGCAACAATGCTGTGCGCCGGGACATCCTTTGTAACGACAGCGCCTGCAGCGATTACGGCTCCGTCCCCTATTGTAACCCCTTTGAGAATCATTGCTCTCTGGCCTATCCAGACATGCCTGCCAATAACTATCGGAGTCGATACCCGGTATCCTTCTTTGTTCAACTTGTGCGCGTCATATGAACGCATTACCACGTCGCGGCCTATGAAACAGCCGTCGCCGATCTCAATCCTGTCACCACAGGTTATCTGGACGTTCTCGTTGATGAAGCCTTTACCCTTGAGGACAAGAGTTCCACCCTTGACTACTCGAATATAACTTCCTGCAAAGATGGTGAACGGCTTGTCTACCTGCATTGTTGCGTCCTTCTCCAGAAGGATCCTTGTCTCAAGCTTGGATTTGCGTACTTGTTTCTCTCCTACTCTCAGTTTGTCGTTCAGGACCAACTTGGATCCTTTGTCCAGCTGGATTACCGAGTGCTTCAGATTCACCAGAGGCGCACGTTCTCTTTTCTTGACATTAGAAGAGAGGAAATTGTACTTGATGAAGGTCGCCCATGCGGGAATGGACAGGCCAAGTTCCGAGAACTTGTTCTTTATCTGTTTGAAAATCTTCATATACTTGTTCAGTTCAGGACGGCCATTGCCGTTGGGGAAATACTTTATTGCGAGTCTGTCAAAGGATAGTTTGTCCAAATCGGCAAAAAACCCCTCCCTTGTACCGAATTGGGACCTTAGCGAATGATTCATCGCCGGATTGCCGACAGCGGCCTCTTTTTGGGAGAATTCCTTATAAACGATGTCGCCCTTTATGGTGTCAAACAAGGCCGCGCCCTTATCGGAATTAATCATCACCATTGACGTGCCCTTGTCCTGATCCATGGACGGGTCAAGTTTCTCTATTCCCCAAAAATCTGCAAGGGTAATATCTGCTTTCTGTGGGAAGCTCTTGAACTTGCATTCATAGCAACTTGGACGAACGAAGTTGTTGTACTGCAGGTATCCTATGAAGAAAAGGTCGTGCCAACGGTCCTTGCAATAAACTTTCCCGTTCTCAAAATTCACCCGGATTGAGAAATTGTGCCACCCCTTCTCCTTTGACTTGAACTTGATGGCAGTGGCCCTGGAGCCGTACTTCTTCTCCAGCATATCCATATAGGCAAGGAACACTTTTGGAGAATTGACTCCACGGCATATAAAATCGGCAGTTATAAGATTGTCGCAATCTTTGCCCAAAAACTTGTAAAGGGCCTGAACCTGGCAGGGAGTTCCACAGAAAAAGACTTTCCTGCCCTCTTCCAGCCTTTCTGCGATTGTCTTGTAAACAGAAGAAGCATCGCTCTGCAAATACTTTGAGCTGCGGATTTCCGGCAGTCTTTCACGCTTGTCAGTTATAATCTGGGAAACAGTATGATCCTTGTTGTAAACAGCGCCACCGATGAAAGCATTCTTGTCGAACATCTTATCGGCAAGCATTGAATGCACACCGCCTGATGTACTGTCAAGCCGAATCTTCTCATTCTTATTGTATGCAGCGTAAACCTTCGGCTCGTCATACCGTTGAATAAAGTCTGCCTGGCTTATAACGGGACATACATCCTCGCACATACCGCAATTGACGCAGATGGATTCATCTACGCTCGGATACCAGAAGCCCTCGTTATCACTCTTGTATGTAATCGCTCCGCAAGGACATACGTCCCCACAGGCATTGCATCCGCAGCAATCTACCTTGTTTTGAATAGAAATCATTAAACTATGTTTAATCGTCTTTCATACAATAAACGACAATATCACTTCCATCTCGATCACCTATCTTAATCTTAGGAAAAGACTCAACATAAGATTTTACTTCATAATCATAATAAATACGCCATGGATCAGAAAGCCCTTCCCAATCAAACAGAATAACATAATCAACATTACGCATCTCTATTTTAGCTTTCTCTGCCGTCATCTCTTTGCTCCCGCTAGAATAACCCACTTTATCCATTGATGCAGGTTTAATGTCGGCTTTGTAATACAAAAAGCCCAGGTCGCCATCAACTATCCAAGCTGTTTCTGTTTTTTTTACAATCTTTTTTACTTCATTTGAAAGACTCTGTTGATAATGAGATTCATTATCATTGAAATATTCAGGAACAGACCAACGAACCAACTTATATGTTGAGAACAAACACGTTACTACTAAACAGGAGGTCAGCATTACATTAAAGAATTTTATCCTAGAAGTAGCCAATACTGAAGTCAACAATGCAATGAAGGGGGCGAGAAGAAGTAGATAATGGAGCGATCTATCAGATATTGTTAAAGATCTAACTGTCATATAAAAAAATTGCAAGGCGAACCCTCCTATTCCAAAAAGGCAAAACAAGGTCTGTCGCCACTTATCTTGATTGATGGCAAATGGAAGGAATAGCACTCCTAATGGTATCATGGGGAATCTAGTACATACAAAAAACATCCCCCGAAAATATCTTCCAATATTTGTAGTTGAATCTCCAATAAGTTCCCTATATCCCGAGCCTCCATAACCATTCAATAGCGTAGAATTCACAAAATCACCTCCCCATAATAAGAGGCATATGAAAAGTGGAATAAAATACCCGATAGAGAAGAGCCCAGATCGAAATAGTTGTTTATTTGAAGAATAAGTAAAAATCAGCCACAAAGACAAAGGGAAAAAGCCTGCTCCAAATTGTTTTGACAAAAAAGACAACGCGCAGACAAAACCAAAAGCAATGAACAAGGCAGGGTTATTATTTTTATTTCGAAGAATTAAAACGCACGTTAATAACCCCCAGAATGCAGTTGGAATCTCAAAAAGGACACAATCGCCCCACAACCACATAGAGATGAAAAGGAAGAACCAGGCAGTTGCCAAAGAAATCCATTTTGACGATCCAAATTCCTTAGATATCTCATATATGCAACCAGCACATCCAATACTGAATATATAATGAACCGTAAGATAAAAGTTGTAATAGCCATATGGAACATTGAAAACCTTTTTTAATCCAACCATTAAATAAAACCAGAATGGAGGATAATTTAAGTGCATTGTCTTGTAGGGCACATATCCTTCCGCAATGCGTTCCATCTCCACCAAAAGGATAGATGGATCCACCCATAAGGGGCGGAAGAATGAAAGCAGCATTATAATCAGAATACTAGCACAACCCAAAGCAAACAAAACGCAACTAATAGTCTTACTCATTGTTATTCAATGATTTATTGATTGCCTTGAAATCTCTAATAGCGCTGATCCCTATTTTGGAAATACGCCTCATGTTAATACTGTTCACGCCTCCTTGTCTAGGACGGAAAGAAATGGGATACCAGCCAATCTTATAATTCCATTTGACGGCAATGGCAGATACTGCCACATTCGCAAGGTTATAATCTTGAGGGATGACATCTATAATCGGTTTCAACATATCTGATTTCATAAGACGAAACGGAGTATTCGCATCATTTACCCATACATGGAAGAGCATCCATATAACCAGTCGCAGAGTCTTGGTTACAAATACTCTGCTGACTCCATCCTGTCTTCCTCCACGAGTCCCAATCTGAAAATCAAATCTCTCTCTGTTGTGCCACATCTGCCAGAATTCATCCGGTAATGTTTGGCCATCACTGTCTGTCTGGAAAATAAAATCTGCGCCATTGTCGATAGCATATCTATACAGGAATAGAACAGTGGCACCATGACCGGAATTAGGTTTATCAATAGGTGTCAGCAATCTGTGATTTTCCTGAAGTTGAAGGAGTTTCACAAATGTTTGATCCTTACTTCCATCATTGGCAACCACAAGGTGGCAGTCATGGCCTTCTCTGACAATGTGCTCTGCAACGGAATGCCATTGAGACACAACCTCCTCTATATTCTCAGCCTCATTATATGCAGGCATTACTATGTATAATAAACACATAAGCGTATTATTTCATTTTCCAGATATATGTTTGCCCCCAACAAGTACCTTTTTGTTGAAGGTAATTAATTTGTTAAGAGTAAACTGAAAAAGAGCAATGACAACAACAGTAAGCAGTTTTGCGATTATATGGTTCCATTCAAGTTTATCTGTCAATAGGTATAATAGCAATTCACTCAGTCCTAGGCCAACTAAACCTACAAGATAAAATGAAATAAAACGTTTTCCGGTATTATCCTTTACCTTAAAATTACAATTTCTATTCAGAATGAAACTACAAAAAATGCCACAATGGACACTGATGATATTTGCCCACAAAAAAGGGATCCAATGGGACAGCAAAGAATAAAAACCAAAGTCTAAGGATGCACATAATCCTCCTATAACGCCATATATGATTAACTCTCTATATTTAAAAACTAATTGTTTGATTGTCATCTAACTTCCTTTATTCTCTTAAAAGATCAATATACGACACTTACCCTTCTTATTTAGTCCTTGTATTGAAACAAATATCGGGGATTATGCATCAACCGTTTATCCTTATGAGGCGGAGTCAAATAGTCTTCGTAATTAATCCTCTAATAAAAAACTCCTTCATGCGAGACGATACACTTTTTGTCCTAGTTTTCTCATATTGGAATTGTCTCTCTGTCTTAAACCCTTAACCAAAAAAGGAGTTCCAAATAAAGGAGACATTCCATCCCTCCCAAACTTTTCGGTGATTGGTTTATATACTGTCAAGGCGTCGTTTTGCAATTATTGGAACTACGAATTTAAAGAAATCCTTCACTTTTGCCCATGATAACCTGGTACGTAAGATCTTCATTGTAAACTGCTCCGCCTACGAAAGCATACTTGTCGAACATCATTTCTCCTAGCATTGAATGTACACCTCAGGAAAAACTGTTAAGCCGAATAGCCTCATCTTTTTTTTCTGTAGCAAAAATCTGCGGCTTGTCATATCTCTGAGTGAAGTAGGTCTGGTTTATTACTATGCACACATCTTCATACATCCCACAATTAAAACAGATGGATTAATTGACACTAGGATACCTGGAGCCCCTGTTATCCGCCTTTTTCAAAATGACTCCGCAAGGACAAACAACTCGGAAGGCTTTGCATACGCAGCAGTTAATTATTTTTGTTATTGGTATCACTTGTTATGGTATCATCTCTAGGATTGTTTACTATGTATAGTATGTTTTTGAATTAGGGCCATTAAAACATGCAATACGTAAGCAACAATAATAGCTATGACATAACTAATTAATACATCTATGATTTTGGGCAAAGGAATTGATAAACAAAGAGGAAGTACTATGCATGGATGAACGAGAAATAACTCCAAAGATATGTTCCCCATTAAAGACAATAGCCATTGTATTGGCCATATTTTGACCAAGCATTTCACTATAGACAAGATAAACAACAATGATGGTATTCCACATAGGAAATAAACTTGCCTATAAATCTCAATACGGTGTGGAAGATAGTTTATGAGGACCACACATAACATTCCTAAAGCAGGTATTAAAATAGAAAACAATTGTGGTTTGTTTTCAAACAGCGTGTTATCCTCATACACTGCTTTCCCCAGATGCATTCCTAATAAAAAAATAGGAAAACGAGTAATTAAAATCTGAGTTCTAGGAGTATGAAAAGATAGAAAGAATATTACTATTGCTAGAGCAAACGGGAATAATAATGAATACTTATTTCGTAATATGAACTTATAATAAAACGGCGCTATCAAATAGCACAAAAGAATCATTGGGATAAACCAAAAGAACCTTTCCCAGAAGAAATAGAGATTCAGGCCACTAATTCTAATCAAGAAGTCTTTTATGTTGAAAGGAAACTTAATTAAAAAGAAAGGAATCGCCACCAACAAGTATGTAGGTACTATTCTAAAAAACCTCTTCTCATAAAATCGCTTTATATTATCATTTATTGATAAAGAAAAAAACAATCCGACTCCTGAAAGAATCAAAAACCATTCAACACCAACATTTCCATATGGAGCAAAACGCCCTATTGTATGGGATGCCATTATGAACACCATCGCCGTACCCATCAACTCTGAACGATAATCACTAATATCTCTTAATCTAATCATGTTATTATTCTCTTTCCTAATAATAATTCATCTGAGACCTTATTATTACAACTAACAGTTCTCCAAAGAGCTATTATTTTCTGTTGTATCGAAACTGATGTATTGCGGGTAATGCGTCACCCTCTTTTCCTCCGAAGGAAGAGTCATATAATCTCCGTAGATGTTGCTGAGATAAAGGTCCCAATTGCGAGGAACGTTATACATCTTACCTTCGAATTCCAATTGGGCATACGGTTCGAATTCGCTTATCGGGATAGTCTCTTTGACCAGATTGTATGGACTTCCGTAATTGAGATAATACTTAGCATCCGTTTTCTCAAAACGAGTCATCAGCTTTGTCTCCCACTTGAAAAACCACTTGACAGGAATCCATCTTGTAGCATAATAGATAATCTTTGTCTTAAGATCTCTGCCATCCAGACCTTCCCAACGAACCGTAGTTAAAGCATCCAGTTTATGAATGAGAATAGGGATCTTAGACTTTGCCGTCCACTCCGGGCCGGGAACCTTATCCTGAACGAATATGTCCACATAGATAGCCTGTTTCATTCCGTTCGGCTCTATGAACAGCGTGTTCTTCTTGCAATATTTGGCAAAGCAGCGGCCATATGCGGGATTGGTCATATAATAATCCAGAAAAAACTCTGAATTGTCATCCCCTCTGGATGTGATGTCCAGGAAACGTTTATAATCCGCCCTTGGCATTTTGACATCCACGTCATCATCCCAGGGGATGAATCCCTTATGCCTGACAGCTCCCAGACAAGTCCCTCCTGTGAGGCAATAGCGCAGGCCATTCTCGTTGCAGATCCGGACAATCTCATCCAGGATCTGTAGCTGGACCTGCCTAAGTTTATTTCTCTCTGATTCGTCCAAAGTAAAAAGACCTTATTGGGATCGTAAACTGTTCTTCAAAGCCTGGGGCATCTCCTTTTTCCAATAAAAAAACTGGGACTCATGCAATGGAACGCGCTGGTCCTCAGGAGGAAGCTGCATATAATCACCAAAAGCACAGCGAAGGTCTGCGTCATAATCTTTCATTGCGTAGAACTTCAAGCCTTCAAAATCAAGCAGGACATAATCACGGAAAAACTCAGTCTTCAAATAGTTCTTACTTCCTGTTCCCGGAATTGCCAACTGCGAATAATGGTTGGTAGATCCGAACGGGATTGCTGAGATGTCATGTATATGACTGTCAATAAAACGTGATGTATATCGTTTCATTATTTGATGAAATGGCCAAATACTGAGAATGGTGGCTACAATATTGCATTTAAGGGTACTGCTCTTATCGTAGCCATTCATATAGGCTCTTAATTTAAATGACTTAACGTATGTCTGCTGTGTTTTTCGATATAAAGCAAGATACTCATCCTCATCATCTGGAACGCTGTCTACCGGAAAAACATCTATCCACATTCCAGTACGACCACCCCCACACAGCCACGAGTTTTTAGACGAAGCGGTATAAATATCGTCACAGATACGGGCATATGCCACAAAACACTCCGGGTTATTCTGATGACAATACAATGACACGCCTTCCGCTTTGAAAGTTGCGCAAAACCGTTCATAGTCAGGACGGAGCATTAACACATCGATATCATCGTCCCAAGGGATGAATCCTTTGTGCCTGACCGCGCCTATCAATGTGCCGTATGCCAATGAATAGTGAATATCATTCTCTACGCAAAAAGAGTGGAGTATCTTCAACAAATAAAGACTTACGTCTTGTTTGTCTTTTAAAGACAGGTATTTCTTTTCCATCAGGGTGTTACAAGACTATTGGGACAACTATACAGCTTCGCCAATGCACGGGAAGACACCGCACATGAGATACAGTGAGAGTAATGCCGTTTTGGGCACGATTAACGTTGCAAAGATAGTAAAAAAAGAGGGTTACTGAAACTACCCTTTCAATATATTGAAAGTTCTCCCGACAGCATCCTCAAAAGAACGGGTAGAAGACCACCCTAACGAGGACAGTTTGTCAGTGGCAAGGATAGCCTTTGTGGCAACAGAATAACCCCTGGATTCAACTTCGGAAGGGAGATCGAACACCACTTCTTTGCCGGCCAGGGATGCGCATGTCTGGGCAAAGGTTGAAAGCCGCACATTGCAGGAGTCGCAGGCGATGTTATACGCCTGTCCGCACTCACCGTTCAACATCACAAAAAGGGTTGCCTGAACGGCATCAGCAACGTAAGTGTATGAAAAGAGCTGGGTGCCTTTGCTCTTTAGGACGATATCCTCCCCTGCCAACGCCTTCAGTATAAACTGCGATGAGGCCTTTGTATCACTCATCAGCATGGTTGGTCCGAACAGACGGCTCAGGCGGACGATCTTGCAGTCTATCCCATACTCAGCTATATAAGACTGACACAGCGCCTCACTGACCCTTTTCGATTCTGTATAACAAGCCCTAGACGTGGCAAGGTTAAGTTTTCCGGTGTATCCTTCATCAAATGGGTCGGAGCCGTTTCCATATACTTCCACCGTTGAAGGATAAAGGACGGCAGCGCCACACTGAAGGGCCTTCTTTAGGGTGAACTCTGCGCCTTTTACATTGATTTCAACCGTTTCTACAGGATACTTGGAATAGGCAAGAGGATGAGTATTGCTGGCCAACGGAATAATAAAATCCACTTTCAGGTCTTCAGGAAATGGCATCCTTACATCCTGCTCAAGGAAATGGAATAAAGGACTGGAATAATACTCACCCAACCTTTCTGACGCCCTCTCCTTACTTCTTCCTACGGCGTAGATGTCAATACCGGCATTGCCCTGTTCGTTGTATTTCATCAGGGCATCAATAAGGCAGACGCCAACCATTCCGCTGGCTCCTGTGACCAATATGGTCTTGCCTTTAAGGATGTCAATCCCTTTTACGCCCAGGATGAAATCCAAATCCTCCTGATAGTATTTATTCTTTTTATCCAATGCCATGCTTGAAGACTATTCTTCTCTTGCAAGATAACCTTTGAACAGTTCAAGGTCATCTTTGGTGGTAAGTTTAATATTCTTGTCGGAACCTGCGGCGAAATGAAGGGTTTCGCCCAGTTCCACCATCATCGTATTGGTATATGACGATCCATAAATACCTATCTCTTTCTCGAACGCCTCATGATATGCCCAGTCAAGCTTTGAGAACTTATAGGCCTGTGGAGTTGCCACTCTTCTAAGGGTTTCGCGTGGGATATACTGCTTGGTAGTTGAGGGATTAGATTCGTCGACTATGAAGATTTGCTCATTATACGGCATAGATGTCACAGCGTTGCCAAATATAGAAGCTTTCTCTATGACATCCGTCAGCACAAAAGCGTCTACAAGAGGACGAATTCCATCATGAATTATTACTATATCATCAGCAGAGCACTTCCCCTCAAGATTGAACACTCCGTTACGCAGGGACTCTTGACCAGTATTTCCCCCCGTAACAATCCACTTAAGCTTATCAATACAGAATTGTTTGGCATATGCCCAAACCATTTCCTGCCAACCATCTATACACACTACTTCAATGGCATCAATCATAGGATGCTTTTGGAAGCCCTCTAAAGTATAAATGAGGACAGGCTTGTCATGTATTGTAATAAACTGCTTCGGAATGCTCTGGCCCATTCTATGGCCGGAACCTCCAGCTATGATCATCGCTATATTCATTTGTCGCCCTTGATTAGCTTTCGAATCTTCATACAAAGTTTCAAATATAAGAAAGGTATTCCATATTCTTGAATATTTCTTTCGAAAATCCTTTATATAACGGAATCTACCATATTTTCTTATGTAAAGGTCTTCTTCAACTGACTGATATAAAGCTATGCTAGTGTTTTTCAGATCTTTATCAAATTGGATTAATTCTTTGAGGCTAAGCTTTTGGGGGCATATCAGGCTCCATATAAGATAATGCTTGTATACCCAAGTAATGTATACACGGATTACTGATTGGACAAATGTGGCATTACTTACTGGCATTTTCCGCCTGTTTTCTTCTAAATAATTTACGAGATTAAGAACCACCTTATTCTCCATCCACATATTCTTGGTGCGATACTCTATTCCTACTGTCTGGCCGACCCGACCCCTAAGATATCTATACAATGGCTTAGGGAAATAGGCCACTGATTGGACATATGAAAAAGGGATTGTATTCCATTCCAAATCTGTATAAGAGATGCCCTCTGTCTGCTTGTAATTGATAGCCCTAAGAAACTTAGTTTTGTAGGCAAGGAAGAAATGGCGCATTTTGAAGCCTCCATAATCAATCAAATCCTTCATTCCAAGAATCCTATCAAGAGGCAGGCCTAGTGATGATTTGACCAGAGTGTTGCCTTTCTCGTTGACTGATACCCAATCTGAGATGACCACATCTGTGTCACAGTTTTGAAGGAAAGAGAGGTATTCCTCACTATTATCTGTAAATGAATCGTCCGCATCAAGAATCTTGACATATTTGCCGGAAGCAACTGAAAGGCCGACATTGATACAACTGCCATAATTCCCATTCTGTTTCTTTATCACTCTAAATACTGTGGGATAAAGACTCTGAAACTCTTTTGCGACATCCCCGGAACGATCCGTGGCTCCGTCCAGTATTACCAAAACTTCAATACTATCTGTTCCAACAGGAATAGAACTCAGGCATTTCCCGATGTAATTCTCAAGGTTGTATGTAGGAACTATGACTGTTAAGACTTTCATTCTTAATAGCTTTTCGCTTTTAAATATAATCTTTTTTCAAATAAATTCTTTTTACATAACTTTGTTCTATTATGTTTAGAATGAAATCTTTCCCATTCATTTCGCTTTTTTGTTTGATTATTCCTCTTACCTCCTGTGGGAAAGACCCTTTACCTACGATAGATTCTTTGGTAAATGATTCCGTGGAGATAGAAGAGGGCCAAATGTACGTTCCGCAGCAACTGTTTCGTCTTTCTATCTTCAAAATTGAGCCTTTTTCAAAGAACTCTCAAGGAATGGACATATATGATGACCATTATATGTTCCAAGCAGGAACTGAACAAAATTCAATTCATATTATCGATCTAAAAGAATCTAAAGCAATTGGAACTATAAGCTTTTCTGACCCGGCAGGAGAGCCTTGCCACATGAACAATATAAACTGTGGCCCCAAAATGCTATCTGAAGACATCTTTCCTACCCTTTACTTAAGCCAGACTTCTAATTCCAGAGCTTGTTTCGTCCTCCACATTAATAATACCGGCAAGTCTTATGAATTAGTCCAAACTATTCGGTATCTCGGTACAGAGCATTATTTGAAGAAAAGTTCTTTCGATTGGTTTATAGATGTTGACAACCATTTTATTTACACTTATGGTTATTACAACGGGGATTCTGACAAAAGAGAAATAATGAAATTCCCTTTACCCTCGATGGAGAACGAAACTGTTGACTTCTACGATGCAGATATTATCGACTGTTTCGTATTAGAGAATCAGTCCATATACCAAGGAAGCAAGATGATAGACGGCCTGCTTTATACCCCTGTGGGCTATGGTAATTATCAACGCCCTGCTCGCTTGATTATCATTGACCTGAATAAAAAAAACGTTGTTTTGGATGTTCCCATTAAATGTGGTGAGCCTGAATCATTAGGAAGATATAAAAACGGGGCGATCATTTGTGAAGGAGGCAAGAATCCACAATACTCTTTTATCCGATTGAAATAAACGAGGTCTTTTAATAGTTCAACAACTCATAGCAATGCCAACTGTAAGTATAATCATTCCCGTGTATAACACAAAGGAGTATATACATGAGTGTCTTAGTTGTTTATTCCGCCAAGATTATTCTGATATTGAGGTTTTATTAATTGATGACGGAAGTTCAGACGGGTCCGGGTTGATCTGCGACAACTATGCTGCTGAAGACAAAAGAATAAAAGCCATTCATAAGAAAAATGGTGGAGTCAGTTCGGCTAGGAATACTGGTTTAGATGAGGCCTCCGGCGAATGGGTGATGTTTCTTGACAGTGATGATCTGCTCACGGATGGCGCGATCGGGAAATTGATGCGATGCGTTAATGATGATGTCGACATTTCCTTTGGTGGGTTAAGAAAATTCAATGAAGAGAATAGCAACATTGAAACAGTAGTGTCAGAAGCCGGTGTCCTTACTGCCGAGCAATGTATAGATGGCGCAATCCGCCCTTCAGTAAGTATAGGAGATTGGCAAAGATATATCGTTAACCGAGTCTTCAGAAAGTCCATAATTGACCGCTGTAACTTACGATTCAGAGAAGACATTTATTACAAAGAAGATGGTCTTTTTTTGATTTCGTATTTAGTTCAATCCAATAAGAAAGCCGTCTGTATCCCGGATATAGTTTACCTTTACAGGCAAGTCCCTGATAGCGCTATGAATAGTTTGGAAATTTCTTTTAATCCCAAAATATTTACACTGCTTGATGCTCACGGGGCAATTCTTAATGAATTGAAAAAGCTAGACATACCCAAAATAAAAAAAAGAGAATTGCGGCACTTATTCAGGAACCGTATTTGGATATTAGGAAAGATGAAACGGTCAGAGGCTGTTAATATCAACAATCTGAAGACTTTAAGTGCCAAATTAATTCAGAACGGAGGCTTTATTCCGTATTTGTATTATACTGTGATCGATTATTGTACTTTACTGAAAGAATCGCTTTCACGAAGATTAAATGGATAAATCTCTCCGCTGTTCTTTCTCTTGTTTTCAATAATAGCATGTCAAGAAATATCAAACAGTTATTTTCTCTTATTGTAAAGAAGCTGCAGTATTCGTGTCTATCCCAATACTGTCATATTACTCATAACCGCCTAAAAAGGCGAATTAGAAAAACAGGAAAAGCGAACATCTGTTTTATTGTATCCAGTCTCCCTATGTGGCGTCTCCAGGATCTTTATCGTTTATTGTCAGATGATCCACGTTATAATGTTTCGTTATTACTTGTTCCTTTCTTAACGTATACACAAGACCAAAGCGAAAAAAGTATCCAAGAATTACGGGTATTCTTTGACAAGAACAATTGTCGCTATCAATTATATGATGCCGATACCCTTCCGTCTAAATGGAAGAAAGACAAACCGGATATCATTTTTTATCAACAGATGTATAGGACTATATATCCTGATCCCATTAGAATTGACTCTAATTTAAGCAGGTTAATATGCTATCTTCCCTATGGTCTTATAACACTAAAGGGCGAATGGATATATAATACAAAATATACAAATACCGCGTGGAAACTGTTTTATCCGACTAAAATGCACGCAGATTTTGCCCGAAATAATTCTTTCAACAGCGCGAAGAATGTAGTTGTGGTGGGAGATCCAAATGCCGATAAGTTTTTTAGGTCTTCTTATAGTTTCCCTTGGAAAAAGCAGGCAAATAATAACATGAAAAGGGTTATATGGGCACCACACTTTTCCATTCTCAATAGCGGCCCGCTCCATAGGGCAAGCTTCCTTTGGATGGCAGATATTATGTTGGAAATCGCAAAAAAATATGAGGGGTCCATTCAATTCACCCTTAAGCCTCATCCGCGACTGGTATCGGCGTTATACTCTCATCCTGATTGGGGAAAAGAAAAGACCGACCTTTATTTTGAACAATGGGCCAACAGGCCTAATTGCCAAATTGAAACAGGTGAGTATATTGATTTGTTCATGACATCTGACGCAATGATTCATGATTGCGGCTCTTTCACTGCTGAATATCTTTATACGTGTAAACCAGTTCTGTTTGCCTCCAATTCAATTCAGAGTGTATATTATACTTTGGATAATTTCGGAACAAAATGTATGGACCTTCATTATAAGGGAGAGTCACAAAATGACATTATTTCTTTCCTTGACACTGTCGTTCTCGGCGGAGATGATCCTCTTTTGAAATCTCGGCAAGCTTTCCTTAAAGAAGATATATATAATGAGACATCAAAAGATGTCGGGAAGAATATTTATAATTACTTGACGAAAGAATTGTTCGGAACTGATAATTAGCGTTTTTTAAAAAGAGATTACTTTTATTAATGAATTACTATCTAATTATTCTCCTGATCATTTGTTGCATAGGTGTGAAAATCAGGCTATTTCAGCCTGATTATATGTCAATACCCAAAACGACAGCAATAAAAGGGCTTTTCTCTGTACTCATTTTTCTATCCCATGCAAGACAACACTGTCAATTTACATATGATGAAGCTACTAAAGTATTGGTTTTGCTGGGGCAGATGGTCGTCGTTATGTTCTTGTTTTATTCCGGATTCGGAATCATGAAACAATACGAGAAACGGGGAGAGTCTTATTTGGTTTCATTTTTAAAGAACAGGGTTTTAAAACTGCTGGTTCATTTTGACATAGCGGTGCTTATATTTCTGATAGTTCAAACTTTTCTCGGAAACAGATTTTCTGCCGTTGAATATATCTTCTGCTGGATAGCATGGTTCCCTGTTGGTAATTCTTGTTGGTTCATTTTTGTTATCCTTGTCCTTTATCTTCTAGTTTATCTCTCGCTGTCAGCAAATGCAAAGTACTCTGTGTCAAAACCACTATCTATCCTCCTATTATGCTTATCTTCCGTTGTATTATGGCTTATACTCAGGTATTTCAAACAAGGAGAACCTTGGTGGTACAATACAATAATTGCTTTCCCTTTGGGGGCAGTTTATTCTCTAGTACAAGACAAGTTTGACGGATTTCATAATAAGCGTCCCTGGTTGTTTTTATTATCTGTCATCCTATGCACTGCGTTATGGTATCTGCTTCGAAAAACAATTGGAATTGATCCGTATGGGCTTGCGGCCCTAGTATTCGCTCTTGCGGTCGTTGGCGGGTCATCTGTTCTTTCTATTGACAACTGTGTTCTCAGGTGGCTGGGAAATAATTGTTTTCAGATTTATATCCTCCAAAGATTACCCCTGATAGTCCTTGAGCACTTTGGGCTAAATTCACAACCTACATTATTCTTCTGCCTGTCTTTCGTCATTACGCTTCTCTTGGCCTTTGGTTTTCATAAGTTTACTGATAGAATTGATGGGGTGCTGTTCAAATAAGATATTCCAAACTGTATGGGAACAGATACAAATAGGGACTTGAAATTAGATGGCCTGAAGTTTATTATGATCTTCCTGGTAATTCTAGGACATCTTTCCTATAACGACTGGGGATTGAGTATAAACAGGATGATCTATTCTTTTCACATGCCCGTCTTTGTGTTTCTGTCCGGCTATTTTACATCCCCGAGCACTGACAGAGAAAAGCAGTTAAAGTGGCTGAAAAAGACTTTGTTGATTTACTTAATCGCCCAACTTGCATATGTCGTTCTGGACGTTGGCTTTGATTACGCCAAGGCATTGATAAAGCACGAATCTATCGACACCTCGCTTTTGTCCTGGAGAGATTTGATTGTTCCTCGTATAGCGTTATGGTATCTTGTATGCCTTATATATTGGAGATTGTCTGCCTGGAGGTTTTTCTCAAAAACAAACGACATTGCATTGTTATTTATCAGTTGCGGACTTGCTTTAGCATCAGGGTTCGTTCCTATTGACGAAGAACTCTCATTCCAGAGGGCATTTTCACTCTTCCCTTTTTTCGTATCGGGCATGCTGTTCAGGAAGCATGGATTGATGGAAAGACTCAACAAACTCCCCTATTACTATGCATTGATAGGATTACTCCTGGGGCTCGTAGCCTCTAGGTTCATGCCTACTTATATGCCAAAATTTCATTATATGAACTGGCATCAGCTAATACTGCGGGTAATCCAGACAGGATTGGGTTTATTTTTGTGTCTGTGTATTCTCAGGGTAACACAAGTTAGTCCCGCTGAAAAAGTTGCCAAATATGGTATATATACACTTTGGATATATATTGGCCATATATTCCTCTTAAAAATCGGAGAAAAAGCTTTATCGTTATTTGGCCTTTCTCTTAATCTATTCACCGCTCTATTACTTGCCTCCTTCTATTGCCTTGTTTTAATCCTTCTTGCCAATTCTTATCACGCCAAGAAGGTAAAACTATAACTCAAGGCCCTCCCCAAGGGTGAGGAACTGATATTTCTGGGTGGGGATCTGCTGTTTCATCAGGTCCATCCAGAGGCCGGGGTCTCCGCGGTGGGCGGGGCACATTCCAAAGTGGCAGGGGATGGACAGGCCGGGCTTAAGCGCTTTTGCGAGTTCGACATTCTCCTGTTCATTCAAGTTTCCCCAGGCGCCGTTGATTGGGGCGATGAGGATATCTATGGGGCCTCGTTTGAGGTATTCGTCTTTCCAGTCCAGATGGAGGCAGGTGTCGCCCACTTACACGATTCTCTTGCCGTCAAATTCTATGATAACTCCTACGGCAAGGGGAGCCTGCTGGCCGTGGTCACATTTGATGATGGTTATGTCAAAATCTCCGCGCACCAGGTGGTCTCCGGGCCTTACGTAAGTAACTCGTGAAGGATCCAGTTTCAACTGCTCCACATCCCGCTGGCAATCATAGGCGCATATCAGCTTGGTAACCCTGTTATCCATCAGCTTGGGCATTGCGTCAATGTCAAAGTGGTCTCTGTGGAAATGCGTCGCAATGAGGTTGTCCACGATGATTTCTTCAGGCTTGAATATCTCCGGCATAAGCCTGTGGAACCCCACCGGGTCATCCGATGCCAGATAATTGGAGAGGTAAAAATCTATCCCGATGGTCTGGGCTGACTTGCTCTTGAAGACATACCCGGCCTGACCCATGAAAAACAGTTTTGTCACTTGTTCCATACCTTCAGTTGTATTGAATTACTTGTAGCGGCGTTCTATTTCATCCCAGTTGATTATCTGCCACAAGGCTGCCAGGTGGGCGGCGCGACGGTTCTGGTAGTCAAGGTAGTAGGCGTGCTCCCAGACGTCGAAATTAGCAGTATGGTTATAATAAATTTGATATAAACATTCTATAACTCACATAATGTCATCAGCTAAGTATAAACCGCAAAATAAGTTGGGCTGCTTT
>JAEEGL012132734.1_pt1 | contig 21222 bp, 16 predicted proteins | sample 9134231 | NCBI WGS metagenome assembly JAEEGL01 (sample SAMN16246548, study PRJNA631951) | gut metagenome | biome: gut microbiome; feature: rumen; material: fiber-attached | host: Bos | place: Iran: Karaj | collected 2018-10 | reverse complement strand
GAAATTACCTAAAGAAGAGATGTTTGCATTATCTGATCAAATGAGGAGAGCTGCTGTTTCTATTCCTTCTAATATAGCTGAGGGGTGTGGTAGACGTTTACAAGGTGAGTTGAAGTATTTTTTGCGAATTGCGTGTGGATCGGCTGCTGAGTTAGAAACTCAAATGCAAATCTGTTTGAATCTTGGATATTTGCAATCCGAAGATATAGAAGAATCCTTGTGTTTATTGCATGAAGTTGAAAAATGCTTAACTCTTTTATGAATTCAAAAAAACTAAGTTCTGCCAACTAAGTTCTGCCAACTGCTATGCTATTCCTACTCTTAACCATTGGCCCTGCGTTTTTGTTTGCTTGCGGCAATATCTTGGAGAAATCCGGGGTGTCCACTGTTGGCAAGCGTACTGGCGGAACTTCTAAACCCTGGGAATTTTTTAAGGGCATTATTACGAATGGGTATTGGTGGCTTGGAATTTGCTGTTCCGGGCTTGCGACGCTGGGCTATTACATTGCTATGGCTCAATATGACCTTTCCCAGGTGCAACCGATGATGGTCTTGAATCCGGTGCTTACGGCGCTGATGGGCTTTTGCATTTTGAAGGAAGTCTTGACCAAGCGCATCGTGGTGGCGATTTGCTTTGTGGTGGCCGGGCTTTTGTATTCGGTGGAAAACTTGGGCGAATCGACGGCGGTGCAGAATATCGCGACGCTTTGGGCGTATGCGGGCGGGCTCTGCTTTGCAACGCTAATTGCGCATCTTTGGGTAAAAGACCGCGAAATGGTGGATTCGCTTATTATGGGCGTGGGTTTTGGGCTTTCGGCGGCTTTCTACAAGAGTCTGGCGATGGATTTTGACCTCGACCACATCGAATTTTCATCGGTGGCGAACTTGCTTATGGATTTTAGGACGCTTGGCTATGTGGTGACCTATGGCATTGCATTTTTGTATTCGCAAGTGTCGTTTTCGCGCGGACGTGCGCTGTTTATTATCCCGTTCAGTGCGGCTGTCGGTGCTGCGGTTCCGACCCTGGCTGGGGCGCTTGTTTTTTACGAAGCTTTCCCGATGGGCAAGGTTATTTCGGTAACTTTGGTGCTGATTGGGGCGTGTCTTTTTATTGTGCGCCGTCCGCGAAAGAAAAAGTCTGTTTAATTTATTTGTATCATATTGCTGAATCCCTAATAATGGCTTATAAAAAGCCTTTATTTTGGCTATTGAGAATAAGGACTCGTGTTGTAATTGCTATCTTGTAGCATCATGAGTTTCGAAACTAAAATTGTGTGTATTGGTGCTGGCTATGTCGGTGGGCCGACCATGACAGTTATCGCCGACAAGTGTCCCGATGTTAAGGTTACCGTTGTTGATATAAACCAATCGCGCATTGATGCCTGGAATAGCGAAAATCTTCCGATTTTTGAACCTGGCCTAGATGATGTTGTGAAGCGCGCTCGTGGCCGTAACCTGTTCTTCAGTACAGATATTCCCGCTGCAATCAAGGAAGCAGACATTATTTTCGTGTCCGTGAATACTCCGACGAAAACGTTTGGCCATGGTGCGGGTAAGGCTTCTGACCTCCAGTACTGGGAAAAAACCGCCCGTAACATTTTGGAAATTGCAGACGAAGGCAAGATTATCGTCGAAAAGTCTACGCTCCCGGTGCGCACTGCTGCTGCCATGGAACGCATTTTGAATTCGAACGACAAGGGCCTGCACTTTGAAGTGCTTTCGAATCCGGAATTCCTTGCAGAAGGTACGGCTATCAACGACTTGTTTGAACCGGACCGCGTGCTGATTGGTTCGCACCAGACGGAATCGGGCCTTGCAGCCTGCCAGAAACTGGTGGACGTTTATGCCCACTGGGTTCCGCGTGATCGCATTTTGACAACGAACCTCTGGAGCTCCGAACTTACAAAGCTTACGGCGAATGCCTTCCTCGCTCAACGCATCAGTTCCATCAACTCGATTAGCGCCCTCTGCGAACGCACCGGTGCCGATGTTGACGAAGTGGCTTACGTGATGGGCAAGGACCGCCGCATCGGTTCCAAGTTCCTCAAGGCATCCATCGGGTTCGGTGGTAGCTGCTTCAAGAAGGATATCTTGAACCTCGTTTATCTTTGTGGTTATTACGGTTTGCCGGAAGTGGCTGCTTATTGGGAAAGCGTCGTGAAAATAAATGAGTGGCAAACCCACCGCGTGGTGGATCGCATGCTCGAAACGATGTTCAATACGATTGCCGGTAAGAAGATCGCTGTGTTCGGTTTTGCGTTCAAGGCGAATACGGGCGACACGCGTGAAAGCCCTGCAAACCTCGTTGTGCGTGATTTGCTCGCCGAACATGCTCTGCCCGTTGTGACCGACCCGAAGGCTATCCCCGATGCTAAGCGCGACCTCAAGGATGTGATTGACCATGTGACATTCGAGGAAAATCCGTACAAGGCAGCTGAAGAGGCTCATGCTGTTGTTGTTTGTACCGAATGGAAGTGTTTTGCCGAACTGGACTGGAACCGCATTTACAGTTCGATGGCAAAGCCTGCATTTGTATTTGATGGCCGCAATATTTTGGATGCTGACGCACTGAGAAAAATCGGATTCGAAGTGACAAGCATTGGTAAAGGCAAGGCGGAGTAGTTAAACTTGAAAATCGCTGTTTTAGGTACGCGTGGAATTCCTGATATTATGGGTGGTATTGAAACCCATTGTCAGCAATTGTATCCGCGAATTGTGGAACGTGGGGCCATGGTCGTTATTTTTGCGCGAAAGGCCTATACGCCCCAAAAGACTCCTTACAGATATAAGCGTGTACAGGTGGTTCCTGTTTATGCGCCTAAAATTTCTGGACTAGAAACTTTTGTACATACGTTTAGGTGCCTCTACAAGGTCTTGGCGTGGAAACCGGACATTGTCCATTTGCATGCGATTGGGCCTTCCTTTGTGGCTCCTATATTTAGGCTTGCGGGCTTAAAGGTTGTCTATACGCACCACGGGCAGGACTATAATCGTGCCAAGTGGGGCTGGTTTGCAAAGGCCATTCTGAGAATCAGTGAGTTTGTAGGAACAAAGTTCTCGAACCGGGCAATCGTGATTTCGGATCTTTTGGAACAGTGGCTCAAGAAGAAGTTCCATTGCAAGACGACCGTCCGTATCAACAATGGCGTTACCTTGTTACCGCCGTTGCCCGAAGATAAGACGAAGAAATGGCTTGGCAAGTACGGGCTCGAAGGCAAGCGCTACATTTTTGCTCTGGGTCGTTTTGTCAAAGAAAAGGGCTTCCATGATTTGATCGCCGCTTACAAAAAAGCGGGGTTGAAGGATGTTTCGCTTGTGATTGCGGGAACAGCCGATTTTAAATCGGACTACGCAAATCGGATGAAAGCGGCCGCTGCTGAAGTGGGTGCGATTCTTCCGGGTTACATCCATGGCGAAGAGCTTCAGGTGATTTTTGAAAATGCTTCGCTGTTTGTGATTCCGAGCTACCATGAAGGCCTTCCGATTGCTCTGTTGGAAGCGCTTGGCTATAACCGAAACGTTGTTGCAAGCGATATCCCGGCGAATATGGAAGTCCCGTTGCCCGAAGAATGTTTTTATGAATTAGGTGACGTTGAAGAACTTGCCGAAAAGATGCGCCACTTTATGGAAAAACCTGTACAGAGGGATTTCAAGCAGATTGTCCAGGAATATTATGATTGGGATAAAATTGCCGATCAGACGATGAATGTGTACAAGAGCTTGATGGCGAAATAGGGTGTATTGAGGGTTATATGAGTTGTTCAAATTGTAGTTGTGGTTCGAATAAAATCCAAATGCCGACCGATGTGTCGGTGATTACAACCTATCGCTGCCAGATGCGTTGCAAGATGTGCAATATCTGGAAGAACCCGACCAAGAAAAGCGAAGAAATCCAGGCCAAGGACTTGGAAATCTTACCGCAACTCAAGTTTGCAAATGTCACTGGTGGTGAACCGTTTATCCGCCAGGATTTGGAAGATATTATTGAAGTCCTTTATACGAAGGCTCCGCGCATCGTGATTAGCACGAGCGGTTGGTGGGTCGATCGCGTTATCAAGCTTGCGGAACGCTTCCCGAATATTGGCGTTCGCGTGAGTATCGAAGGCCTTGAAGGGACGAATAATTTTTTGCGTGGCCGCGATGACGGCTTTGAACGCGGCATGCGCACTCTCAAAACTTTGCACGAGATGGGCGTGAAGGATATCGGCTTTGGCCAGACGCTTAGCAACTGGAATAGCAATGACTTGATTCCTTTGTACGAACTTGCGCTCTCGATGAATTTTGAATTTGCTACGGCTGCGTTCCACAACAGCTATTACTTCCATAAGGAAGACAACCAGATTAGCAATAAGGAAGAACTTTGCGAAAACATCGGTAAGCTGGTGAATCGCTTGCTCAAGGAAAATCACCCGAAGTCTTGGTTCCGCGCCTTCTTTAACTTGGGCCTTATCAAGTACATTCAGGGCGGCAAGCGAATGCTTCCGTGCGAAGCCGGTTCCGTGAATTTCTTTACGGACCCGTGGGGCGAAGTTTATCCTTGTAATGGTCTTGAACCTCGCTACTGGCAGGAAAGCATGGGCAACATTCACAACGCGAAGAACTTCGAAGAAATTTGGTTCAGCGAACAGGCTCAGAAAGTGCGTGAAAAAGTGCGCACCTGCCCAAAGAACTGCTGGATGGTGGGGACTGCCGCACCGGTGATGAAAAAGTATATCGCTCATGTGGCGCCTTGGGTGCTTACGGCCAAGCTCAAGAGTTTGTTCGGTAAAGAAATCGATTGCACCAAGTTCCCGACATTCGATGTGGGGCAAGATCCTAGACAGGGTGACTTGAGAATTGAAGGCTAGCAGGTATGCGATGCGGATTATACTTGCAAATAAATTTTACTATCGTCGAGGCGGAGACTGCGTCTATTCGATAGAACTGGAAAATCTGCTTAAGGCTGCGGGGCATGATGTAGCCTTTTTTGCAATGGATTATCCTGAAAATCTAGGAAATCAATGGGATTCTTATTGGCCGTCCGAGATTGCTTTTTCTCCAAAGAAACCCGCCGCGTTTTTCAAGGCCTTCAAGCGTCCATTTGGCGATGGCGAAACAGTAAAGAAATTTACGGCGCTGCTAGATGTGTTCAAGCCTGATGTTTTGCACTTGAATAACATTCATACGCAACTTTCGCCTGTGATTGCAGATATTGCGCATGCTCGTGGTGTAAAGGTCGTGTGGACGTTGCATGACTATAAGTTGATTTGTCCTGCGTACACGTGCCTTTGCAAAGGCGTTATCTGTGAAGATTGCATCGCTGGCGATAAAAAGAGTTGTGTAGCCAAGAAATGTGTTAAGAATAATTGGCTTGCAAGTAAGATTGCGGAAAAAGAAGCTTGCATCTGGAATGGCGAACGGCTAGAAAAATGGGTCGATGCGTTTGTATGCCCGAGTCATTTTATGAAGATGAAAATGGAGCGAGGTGGTTTTGATGCGTCGAAACTGGTGGTGCTTCATAATTTTGTCGATGAATTAAAGTTTGTCCATGAACCAGTCTCGCGGGAAAATGCATACTGTTATGTCGGTCGCTTGTCTAGTGAAAAAGGCGTCGAAACGTTACTAGAGGTGGCTTCGAAAATAGATGTGACTTTGTATGTGCTTGGGACGGGCCCGCTTGAAGCGCAATTGAAAACGCGCTTTTCACAGTTTAAGCAAATTCAATTTTTAGGCCGCTGTGATTGGGAAACCTGTAAGTCTATTCTGTTGAAAGCTAAGTTCAGCGTAATACCGAGCCAATGGTACGAAAACAATCCTTACTCGGTAATCGAATCGCTTTGTCTTGGAACACCCGTTTTGGGATCCGATATTGGCGGAATTCCAGAATTGATTGAACCGGGTGTGACTGGCGAACTCTTTGAAATGGGAAATGCCGATAGCCTTGAAAGAAAAATACGATTGATGTTGGACACGGTTTATGACATCGATGTTGTTTCAGTGCGAAAGAAATTTTCAAAAGAAAATTATTTGGATCAGATAATGTCTGTTTATGGTAGTGCTGATGCCGCAAAATAGTCCGCTCATCTCTATTGTTGTTCCTGTTTATAAGGTTGAGGCTTATCTTGATCAGTGCGTAAAGAGCATTGCTTGTCAGACCTATGAAAATTTGGAAATTATTTTGGTCGATGATGGTTCTCCGGACCATTGCCCAGAAATGTGCGATGAATGGGCGAAAAAGGATTCCCGAATCAAGGTCATTCATAAAGAAAATGGCGGGCTAGGCGCTGCGCGTAATGCGGGCATTGCCGTAGCAAATGGTGATTATATTGGCTTTATTGATAGTGATGATTGGTGTGAGCCCGATATGTTCCAAGAATTGCTGGAATCGTGTGTTGAGTTCAATGCATCTGTAGCTGTTTGCAATGCCTTTATTGACTGGGAAAATGGATGGGCGCAAGAAAGAACTGCATTTTCTGAAGAAAGAACTGTTTGGAACGCTTCTGAAGTTCTAAGACGTTTTTTTGATGGCCATTTGACGGCTTGGGCGTGGAACAAGCTATACAAGAGGGATGTAATCGAATTTTTGCATTACCCGAAGCAGACCTATGAAGATATCTCTGTAGCGAGGAATCTTTTTACCCACATTGAAAAAGTCGCCTTTTCGGGAAAAAATTCTTATCATTATCGCCAGCGACAAGGTAGCATTGTTAATGATCGTGTTTCTGCTTCGCAATTTGTGTTGATTGAAGAATTGCAAAAGAATGTGGCCGTTGCAAAGGCGTTTTCTTTTGAAAGTGTCGCCATTGCCAGACTCGCCGTTAGTAGCTTTAACTTACTTGTGAAAATAGATAAAGAAAAAGAAGGTACATTAAGGGATAAGGTCCCGCAATTGCTGGATTGCATACGGTTATATAAGTTTAACTTGTTTAAAGACCAAATGGTTCGAAAGAAAGACCGTCTTTTCCAGTTTTGCATTGCTTGGGGATGCCCTTACAAAATGGTCCTTTGGATTCGACGTGTGTTTCAGGCAATCTACTGGTCTTTGAATATGAAGAAAGGCGGATAAGAAGAAATGATTTCCTATGCAATAGGCGCATATTTGGCTTTCGCTATTGTGAGTTTTCGGACGGCAGTTCTGCTGCTGGTCCCATTTTCGCTCTTACTGCATATGTTTCCTGTATTTGATCGACAGGTGTTTTCTGTTCTAGATTGTTGCTGTCTTGGATTAACCGCTTTACTTCCTTTTAAGTGCGATTTTGTTTCTAAACTGAAAACATATCCCTTTTTGGTCCCCAGCTTGTTGGTTGGTGCATCATTTGTAATTACAAACTTGTTGGCCGAAGCGCATTGGCCTAGTACTGTTTTTGTTTTGAATACGATTTATTTATTCCCGTTTGTTGTTTGGTGCGTGTTGGACGAAGAAAAAGATGTAAAGATGTTGCTTTACTTGTTCTGCGTGTATTTTGGATTCTGCGTTATTTATGCTTTGGTTGAGCTTGCTCTCGGTGAAAATATTATTGTGAAAAATCTACTGCGAATGAATATCGTTAATGAAAACGTTATAAACTATACTGAAATTCGTTTTGGATTTAAGCGACTGCAGAGTATCTTTGATACACCGATGTCTATGGGGATGGCGATGGCTGTCTTTGGATATTTGCTGTTTGAAACGCGAAAAATGCTAAAAGAATCCAATTTCTTTATAGACATTTTATTGGTTGCTTGCCTTGTCTTACCGTGGTTGAGTGGCGCCAGATCGGTCTTTGTGTCGGCCTTTATTATTTTAATACCAATCCTGAATCAAACTATGAAAGGAAATCGCTTTGCTCTGTTGAAAATAGCGCTTTTGGGAGGCGGATTCTTCTTGCTTGGCGGCTGGTTTATGACTTTGATTGATTCCTTTATCCATTCGGATACGGCGGTAACGGGAAGTAGTGTGGATATGCGTTTGCTGCAGTTTGCCGTTATTATGCCGTTTTTCTTGAATTCCCCCATTTGGGGTAATGGCTATGCCTATACCTGGAGCTTTGTAAAAGCCGTAGATGCGGATTTGCTTGGAGCCGAAAGTATATGGCTGCAAATGCTGGTGGATTTTGGGGTTATCGGTGGTATGGCTTATATTGCATGCATTATATATATGGCCAAACACTTGAAATCAATGTTTGGCCGAAGTGGATATGCAATGCCTATTGCCGTTATTGTTGGTTATTCGTTTTCTACATTTTTAGGACTAGAACTCAATTATTTCTTTATCATTTGCATTATGCTGATGAAAATATATGAGTTTTACGGAAAAGAGAATGAAGAAGAATCTGAGTCGTAGTCCTGCTTAGTTTTATTTTTCCTTGACAAGTTTCTTTTTGATTAATCCCCACATATAGTCCATTGCGCTCATCTTGAATAATTTTGCGGGGATGAGGTATAGGAATATTCCGATAACTATGCCCAGGATCAGCTGGACGGGATTGTCCAGGTTTGTTAAGGTGATTCCGAATGAGCCTGCGGCCATAAAAATAGATAGGATTAAAGCCGGGAATATGAGCTTTATTTGACCCCATATAGAAAGATTGATGAAGCTTTTGGTGTAGGTCATATTTAATAGCGTTGCAATGACTCCGTAACAGGTGCGCCCGATGCAAAGGCCGGTAAGGCCAAACGAAAGTGATGAGATGAGAATTATTACGGCAATTGTTTTTTTGATGATCTCTAGTTTAAGAACGAGATCGGAACGTCCTTTGACATAGAGCAGGTTCAAGTTGATGTTGCAAATGGGATCGAACATTAAACCCAGACATAAAATTTGCAATAAAATAACGGAGTAAATCCATTTTTCGCCAAGAAGAATGAGAATCAATGGTTTTGCTAGAGCGGCAAGCCCGAGCATAAGGGGGAATACGGCGAAGCAGGTGATTTGTAAATATTTAATGTAAATATGTCGGAGTCGTTCGCTGTCGTCTTGCAGTTGTGAGAGGATGGGGAAAGTGACTCTGTACAAAATGCCTGCAATATTTTGGGATGGAAAATTTCCGAGGTGGTCGGCTCTTGTGTAGTAGCCGAGATCGCTGGCGGAGTACTGTTTTCCAATGACAATGTTATAAAGGTTTGAGTAAATGGATGAAATTATGCTGGCGATAAGTAATTTGGAGCCGAAACCAAAAAGCGAGTGGAAGGATTCTTTGCTGAACGAAAGCGTGGGGTGCCATTTCAAAAAGAATGTCAGTAGGATAAGATTTAAGAGCGAGTTGCAAATGGACTGATAGACAAGACTCCATACGCCAAAACCTTTATAGGCTAGAGTTATTCCAAGAATCCCGGAAATAATGGCTGCGCAGAATGAGGCTTTCGATTGAGTCTTGAAGTCTACGTTTCTAGTAAGCTTTACTTTGTGAACCGCATAAAAGGCGTTGATGATTAACGTTATGGAGATTGCCCGCATGACCGATTGCAATTCTGGCATGTTGTAAAAAGTGGCGACGAATGGGGCTGCAAAGAATAGAAGGGCGAATGCAAAAATGCTGATTAGCAGATTGACGAAAAATGCGGTGTTGAAGTCTTGTTCCGTAGCTTCTTTTTGACGGATAAGTGCACTTGAAAAACCGCAATCAATGAATGTCTGCGATACGCTCATAAAAATGGAGAGCATACCAATCATTCCAAAGTCTGATGGAGAAAGCAAGCGGGCGAGGACGATGCCGATAAAAAACTGGACGCCCTGTAAGGAAAAACGTTCTACCGCACTCCAGATGATTCCATGTATAGATTTAGATGCCGTGGATGACATTTAAGTTCTTTCCTTAAAGACTAATGAATCGAGTTTGTTTGTCAATTTGTGAAATAAAATTGCAATCAAAAGTGTAGACAAAAGGCAGAATGCGAAATATAGATATACATTCTGTTCGTTCCAATGAAGATATTTGCCGAAATTCATAGGCAATCTTTGCAAAATATAGATATCAAAAACGTATGTACCGCAGTAGGAAAGCATTGGACTGTTAAATGAAATACGCATGGGTAGTAACAGTATTAATGCCGACAGTGCCACCAAGGCGATTTGACTGCACAAAAAATAATTGGGGAATAGACATTTCTTTGCTGAAATTAGGAAGAGCACACTTATGATGCTGTAAAAAATCCATCGTTTCCAGTCTAGTTTTGAAAGGATTTCTTTTTTCCAAAGAGAGACCGCACATCCCAAGGGGAATGCCAATATGCTATCGACCCAATAAGTGTCTTTGATTTTTGATATAACGGCTATGTATAATAGGCAGAGGATGGTCGTCAATAGCATGGCCTTGAAACGATTTTTTTTGAATAATAGTAGCCCAAGATAGCAGAATAGGTACGCGCAGATAATGGCGAATATGAACCAGTTTGAATTGCCGATGGATTCCCATGCAAATAGAGAGAGAAAAACTTTAATTGCCGAAAGACGTTCGGGAGCGAAGAAAACATCGTAAATAACGAATAGAAAAACAGCAAGGTCGAAATGAAATAGCGTTTTTAAAATTCGCTTGGTTGGAAAACTTTTGATATAAGGCAATCCTTTTTTTTGTACGGACTCGAAAATTCCGTAGCCGGAATAGAAGAAAAAGGGAACGACCATCAACTGCCCTAGCCAATGGCAGTATGCTTGCATAGGTGTATCGTACCATTTGTCTAATGTAACGTAGGAACAGAAGTGCGAAAAGAAAACGGTTATGACAAAGAAACCCTTGATGGACTGTGTTGTGCTTACCGATAATGCTGATGCCGGATCATAGCTTCTTTGTTTGTTTGTAACAAATATGATTAAAACCAATAGCGCTAAAATGAATAACATTTTATAGGCCTGCTTTTTTTATGAGAAAGTCTAATACACGTGTGGTAGACTGGTTGTCGATATATTTATGAATGCGGTGCATTGCCGATTCTCTTTCTTTTTTTGCAGAATCAACGTCGTCTGAAACTTCTTTAATAAAGCGGATAAGGTCAGAAGAATCTTTTAGATACACGCCCTTGATCCAATCGAAATAATCAAAAACGAATCCTGTTTTTGAAGAGTATTCGTTGAAATCGTCAATGGTTAATGCAATGGGGCGGTCCAGTAGAATGTATTCGTGATAGGCTGCGGAATAATCTGTAATCATTGCATCAAATGACTGCATTAAATTCGCCGTTGAAACGTCCATCTCGTATTTTATGGCTTGAGAAATGAGAATGATATTCGAGAATTTTAGTTTTGGAAAACTCTCTACTTGTGCATGGTGCATTTGGATTGCAAGAAGAATTTTCTCTTTCGACAAAAAATCGTTTAATTGAATCAAATCCTTTTCTGTGTAAATAAGAGGTATTCCCAAAGGGAATGGCTTTGGGCCCGAAGAGTTGTCTTTGTTGCGATGTTGACGGAATGTCGGAAGCCAGCCGATTATTTTGTTGAACTTGTTTTGTGACTGCGTCAAGCCATGCCTTGGGTAGAAACCATTTTCGAAAAGGTCTTTTTTTTCAAATAGACAATCGTTTGCCGGAAACCCAAGTGCTAGAATATCTTCTTTCTTTTGTACGCAGAAATCTTTGCAGTCGATAAAGTCGATTTCTTGCATGTTTGGGGAAAGCGTTAGCATATAGTCCATTTGACCCATGTAATGCATGTATTCAGGGCATTTCTTTAGAGGGCCGCCATGGCGTGTAAAGATTCGTATCGTTTCGGAGTTGTTTTTGTAAAGGGGCCTATTGCTGTCGATATTGAGCTTCGCCAGTGAATTGTACAGAAAGCGTCTGCAATATTGGAATCTAGAAAGCTTTCCAAAGAATGGTACGCTTTTGATATTTGGCGGGCTACGGAATGATGAGTCTACCGCCCAAATGAGGTTGTACTTCTTGTCATATCCACGTTTTAACATTTCCTGGTAGATTTTCCAAGGAGAGCCGCTCAATTCCGGGTATGATTCAAAGAGAATGACCTTTTTTAAAGGTAGCTTTCGTAGAATGAATATGATTAATGACTTCAGGAACATATTTCGAAGAAAATTAAATTTTGTGTAGCAATCCGCGGATCCATAGCGTTATAAAAATTTTATGGCGTAACAGACGGAATTCAATCTTTTCTTTCGGGGTTAATCCTTTTTCTTCGACGTTCTGCAAATAATGCTGAATTGTCTTTTCTTTAAAGTCTGTTGTCATTTGCCTCATCCTTGCCCAATAAGAGTTTGGATTCATGGAATTCATATAGGTTATTCGGCAACTTAAAAGGATTAATCTGTACATTTCTCTTCCAAAAATAGCTTTATTTTTTTGAAAGAAATCTCGGTCAAACGCATCTAGATATTTGATGAATCTATAAATTCCATCTTTGTGGAATTTATGCATTGCCGAAGAAGGATTTTCACGACAGAAGTATCCGTTTCGGTTCAAGTAGGATATGTTTTGCGCTTTTGTCCATAGCGCGGAAAAGAAAACGCGGTCTTCCCCAATTGCTAAGTCTTTTGAAAATAAGATGTTGTTTGTTACGAGTAGGCTGCGTTTAACCAATTTGCAGCATACAGAGATTATCGCTCCGTATTTTGATTGAGAAACCCAAATGAATTGCTTCATTATTGTTTCTCTTTGCCCTGGAGTTAAATTGCCGATGCTTTGGTTTTCGTATTGTTTTTGTGTGACTGTACCATTTTGGTCTACTGTCGCCATGTCCCAAAAAACAATGTCACTGTTGTTGCTTTGGGCAAATTCAAAAGCGGTTTTGTAAATGTCTGAAGGAATCCAGTCATCGGCATCGACAAAGGATATGTATTCTCCTTTGGCTTGCTTTATTCCGTAGTTTCGGGTATCGGAAACGCCGCTATGATCTTTCTTGATAATAACAAAGCGTGGGTCCTGTTTCGTTAGCGATGCACATAGATTTTCGAGGTCCTGGTTGGCTCCGTCAAAAACTAGAATAAATTCTGCATCTTCTAAAGTTTGGGCTGATAGTGAGTGTATTGCCTCTTTGAGAAAAATCGAATCTACTTTATATATAGGGACGATGACAGAAACTTTTAACATAACAACCTTAAAATTTAAATCCAATATACATTGTTGAGCGTGTGAGGCGAAGTCTTCTTTTTGGGCGGGGTCATGTAATCCCCATATTCGTGAGTGAGGTATTCGTCAAAACGTTCTATGGCCTTGAACTGATACGCCTCGAAAGGAATGGTTGTGTATTTGTCGAACCAATTTCTTTCGATGATTTGCCGTTCTGTTGCTTTGGGATCTGTTCCGACAATCATTACCGCATATTTAGAATTGGAATCGGTATTGGATTTTGCGAATGTTGAAATTTTTTCGGCAAGGGCGCGAAGCGATAGCGGGAAAACAAAAATTTTTCCGAGCTTTATAAGGATGCGTTTCCAGAATATGTTCTTGGGCGATGGCTGTAAAAATTTAAGTCGATAAAGATATTTGTATGGCAATATCTTTTTGACTTGCTTCTTGCATTGTTCTAGTGAATCGAATGCGTTGTCTAAAGGAAATATGTCGATGTTTACGCCAAGATTCTGAACGTTTACATTTTCGACAAGAATTGTTCTTGGGTCTGAAACTTTTGCAAATGCGTACGTGTAATTGGGATCGGTTTCTAAAGAATGGACTTTGTACAATTTAGAATGATTTGAATATAGTTTAAAAAATTGGTCATAGTCCTTTCGCGGCATAATTATATCGATGTCATCATCCCAGGGAATAAAGCCTTTGTGACGAATGGCTCCAAGTAGTGATCCGTAGGCTAATGAATAATGAAGACCGTTCGCTTCGCAAAAAAGGTGAATGTCATTCATTATATTCAGTTGGATTTCTTTCAGTTCGGCTTCGTTTATAGGTCTCATTTTATCACTAAGTGGAAATCAATACGTTATTTCAGTAATTGGTTATTTGAAAAGTTGACATTGTTGTATTTGATATAATACGACTGCGATATCTAGTATGGATTGAAATTATTTTGAGATAATAACAATCTATCCTTTTTTCACGAATTGGTCGATTTGCTAAGGAAATAATAGCTTTTTTTATATGGTCGATGGACAAGGAAATAGATGTGTGGAATGATATCTATAAAGAATTTTTATATTTACCGATGAGAAAGATGCTTGAAACAGTATTGACGGATTCAATCTAGGAGATGAAATGCAAGCAATCATTTTGGCTGCAGGAATGGGAAAACGCCTTGGTGAATACACGAAGAATAATACCAAGTGTATGGTTCCAGTAAACGGAACTCCCCTGATTGACAGAACGCTAGACCAACTGAGTAAGCTGAACTTGAATCGAGTTGTTATTGTTGTTGGTTACGAAGGTCAGAAGCTAAAGGATTATCTTGGTTCGGAACATAACGGTCTGAAAATCGAGTATGTGAACAATCCGGTTTACGATAAGACGAACAATATCTATTCCCTTGCTCTTGCAGAAAAACAATTGCAAGAAGACGATACTCTCTTAATTGAAAGTGATTTGATTTTTGATGACGGAATGTTTGACTTGTTGCTGAACAATCCTTTCCCGAATTTGGCTCTTGTTGCCAAATATGAATCGTGGATGGATGGAACGATGGTCCAAATAGACAGCGAAATGAATATTGTCAACTTTGTGACTAAATCGGCGTTCAGCTATGCCAATGTGGGGCAGTATTACAAGACCGTCAATATTTACAAATTCAGCAAGGAATTTGCCGCCACAAAGTATGTTCCGTTTTTGGAAGCCTATTGCAAGGCCGTTGGCAATAATGAGTACTATGAGAATGTTTTGCGGGTCATTACCTTCTTGAACAAAAGTGACTTGAAGGCTTTGCCGATTTCGGGTGAAAAGTGGTATGAAATCGACGATAAGCAGGACCTGGATATTGCCGAAGCGCTTTTTGCAGAAGAAAAAGATGTCATTCGCAAGTACTATGGACGCTATGGTGGATTTTGGCGATTCCCGAAGATGCTCGACTATTGCTATTTGGTCAATCCTTATTTTAGGGATTCTAGAATCGTTGATGAAATGGAAGCGAATTTTAGAACCCTCTTGGGGGAATATCCTTCGGGAATGAAGGTCAACACATTGTTGGCATCCAAATGCTGGGGTGTTAAAGAAGAATATATTGTTCCGGGAAACGGAGCCGCGGAACTGATTAAGGCTCTTATGGAACTGTTGCCGGGAACACTGGGCGTTATTCGACCGACATTTGAAGAATATCCAAATAGGCGCGATCCAAACAGTTTGGTTACGTTTACGCCCAAGAATTCAGATTTTAGATATTCTGCAGATGATTTGATGGAATTTTTCGGCAAGAATCTGGCAGACAATATTTTGTTGATCAATCCTGACAATCCTTCGGGAAACTTTATCCCGTTTACGGATTTGTGCAAGCTGGCTTCATGGGCCGAAGAGCATAATATCCGTTTGATTGTTGATGAAAGTTTTGTGGATTTCAGTGTGGGATATGAGGGAAATACACTCCTGCATAACGACCTTTTGGAAAAATACCCGCATTTAGTTGTGATGAAGAGTATTTCCAAAAGTTACGGCGTCCCGGGGATTCGTTTGGGAATCCTGTGTTCTGCCGACAAGAATATTATTGCCAAGATTAAGAAGATGGTTAGCATATGGAATTTGAACAGCTTTGCGGAATTCTTTATGCAAATTTATACCAAGTATGAAAAAGATTATAAGGTGGCCTGCGATAAATTTATTGCGGAACGTTCCCGTTTTGAGAACGATTTGCGCACCGTAAGTTTTTTGCGGGTAATGCCATCTCAAGCGAATTACTTCCTTTGCGAAGTGAAACCTCCATATACAGCCAATCAGCTTGTTATTACGATGCTTAAGAGGTCGAATATCTTGATGCGCGATTGCAGCGACAAGAAAGGCCTTGATGGCAAGCAATATATGCGTATTGCGGTTCGTGGCTACGAAGATAATGTAAAGCTGATCAATGCATTAAAGGAACTGGAAAAATGAAAATTACTATATGTGGAGGCGGCTCTCTAGGGCATGTCTGTATTGGAGTCTTGTCCAGTCATTCGGATGTAACTGTTCGGCTGTTGACCAATCATCCGCAAAAATGGAAATCGCAAATAACCGTTACAGATGTTAATGGAACGGAATACAAAGGGAAACTTGAAAAGATCACCTCCAATTCTCAAGAGGTAATTCCTGATTCGGATATCGTGCTTTTCTGCTTGCCCGGATTCCTTATTGAACAGACCCTGGAACAGATTAAACCGTTCTTGAACAATCGCACTGTGGTTGCCTCTATTGTTAGCAGTACAGGATTTTTCTTTTTTGCCCATAAGGTGTTGGGAACGGCTTCAAAATTATTCGGATTCCAGCGAGTGCCTTTTATTGCACGTGTGTCTGAATACGGCCAGTCTGCTAATTTGTTGGGGTATAAACCGAATTTGGCGATTGCGGCGGAAAATATTGAAAACGAAGAAACTTTTGTGGAACTTGTTGGCAGGCTCTTCAAAACCCCGACGAAATTGCTGGGAAGTTTTTATGAAGCTTGCTTGACGAATAGCAATCCGATTTTGCACACCGGGCGCCTATACAGTATGTGGCATGACTGGAATGGCACTCCATATGATCATTGTACTCTTTTTTATAAAGAGTGGACTGAGGATGCTGCACAATGGCTTATAGACATGGACGCCGAGTTCATGCAATTGCTTAAACTTTTGCCGATGAATCAAGGCGCGGTTCCTTCGCTTTTAGAATATTATGAATCCGTTGATGCAAAGTCCTTGGCAAGTAAATTGGCTTCTATCAAGGCTTTTCAGACAATCAAGTCTCCTATGAAAGAAGTTGAAAATGGTTGGGTGCCGGATTTTGAAAGCCGCTACTTTACGGAAGATTTCCCGTTCGGTTTGCGCTTTATTGTGGATCTTGCCAGAAAATACAACGTGAAAACACCGAAAATAGATATTGTCTATAATTGGGGCATGTCTAAGTGTGAACATAAGTAGTTTCTAGGGCCCACTATGAAAATAACGCATTTGTTGTGGGGGCTTTCGACCGGCGGAATTGAAAACATGTTGGTCGACATTGTCAATCAGCAGGTTGAAGGGAATGATATATCGCTGATTGTTATTAATGATAAGATTGAGGAATCTATCGTTGCCCGCCTCGATAAACGAATACGTATTTATCGTTGTGGTCGAAGAATAAAAAGTAAAAATCCGTTACCTATTTTAAAATTAAACTTCTTTTTAAGGAAGATTAATCCTGAAATAGTTCATGTCCATTACGATGGCATTGCCAGGTTGGTATTGGGCAAATGGAACCTTGTCCGGACAATTCACAATACGACGAATAATTTTAACGAGTCTAAGAATTTCAAAGTATGTTATGCCATTTCGAAAGCGGTTCAAGAAGAGTGGCGGCAGGCCGGAAAATATACGGTTCTTATCGAAAATGGTATTCCTTGCGATGGCATTAATTGTAAAAGAAATAATCTTTTTAACGATGGGCTCTTGCATTTTGTACAGGTGTCTCGCCTGTTCATCAAGCAGAAAGGCCAAGATGTTTTGTTAAAGGCCCTTGCCGAAATAAAAAGGAATAATCCTAGCGGTATAAACTTCAAGATGCACTTGATTGGCGATGGTGCCGACCGCGAATTGCTCCGGGAAATGTCGGGCTCGCTTGGAATCGATGATGTTGTGGTTTTCGAAGGCAACAAGTCCAGGGATTGGATTTACGAGAATCTTTGCAATTTTGATTTGTTTGTACAGCCTTCGCGTTATGAAGGCTTTGGCTTGACGGTGGCCGAGGCGATGGTTGCTGGTGTGCCTGTATTGTCCAGCAATATCGAGGGCCCCGTGGAAATTATGACGGCTTTTGAACATGGCGAAAAACGATTGTTGGGGAATACTTTTGAATCCGAAAACTCGAAAGATTTAGCCCAAAAGATTATGCTTTTTGTTCAACAAGGACAAAACGAAGAGCTTGTTGATTTGGGTCGCCGTCATGTTTTGCAAAACTACAACGTCCGACAAACCGCTTTGCAGTATCTAGAAGAGTATAAAAAAGTCCTTACAATCATGTAAGGAACTTTTTTATTTCTGCGATTTTATAATGGTGAGTGTACCATTATTTTTTAGCTTGCGCTTTTAATATTTTCCGTACTTGTAGCCGTAACCGTCGTTGAGCCCATGTTCGTACTTGTTGATGACAAGGCTTGCATGAATGTTATTGTTGCCCTTGAGCAATTGCTTCATGCCGTCCTTGATTGCTTCAATGCTATGGCGGTTATATTCGATAACCATGACTATTTGCGATGTTACGCGGCAGGCGAGTGCTGCATCTGTAACAAGCATGATAGGAGGTGTATCGATGATTATTATATCGTATTGGTTTTTCAGTTGATCAATCAAACTGGTGAAGTATTTAGAACCTAAAAGTTCCGAGGGGTTGCTGGGAACATTGCCGCATTGTATGATTTCCAAATTTTCGACTTCAGTTTTGCTGATGACTTCTTCTACGGTTGCGGAGTGCAAGAGGATCTGGGAAAGTCCCTTGTTCCGCTTAATTCCAAATTCCTTATGAAGACGTCCTTTACGGAGATCGGCATCGATGAGCAATACTCTCTTTCCGAGTCCTGCAAACAGGGAGGCCAGATTCACAGAAACAAAACTTTTACCGACTCCAGGGATGAGGCCGCAGATTCCAATGACGGAGCAGCCTTGTTCTTCCATGCTGAATTCGAGAGAGCTGCGTAATGCACGAAGCGACTCTATCGCGATGTCATCAGGTTCGACAACAGCCAGTGGACGTGTGCCCTTGCTGCCATTGGGGTTTCCTTTGGGAACTTTCGCGTAAACGCTGTAACCTGTTTCGCGTTCAATGAAGTTCGCATCGCGGACGCCGTTGTTCAATTTGCTCTTGATTGAAACTATGGTGGCGCCCAAAAGTAATCCTAGAAATAGAGCGACGCAGACTATCATGGATTTTTTCGGCTTTGCGGGGCTCGATACCTCTTCTGCAAAATCGATGATGCGGACCGACCCTACTTCGCCTGCGGATACTAGTTTCAGCTGCTGGATGTTGTTGAGCATGGTTGTGTACAAGTGCTTACTCATGTCAACTTCGTTTGTCAGCTTCAGGACTTCTTGCTGCGTGTTCGGAAGTCTTTTCGTGGCCGCATAGTTGCTTGCAAGTTCACGTTTTAAGTTGTTCTCTTGATCTTCCAAAGTCTTGATGGTCGGGTGTTCCGGTTGGAAAAGACGAATTGCGCTTTGCTTTTTTTGCTGCAAATCAAGCAGGCTTTGCTGTAGCTTGTTGCGCTTTTCCAAGATAATCTGGGTTTCGGCGCCGATATCGACAGAACCAACCTTATTGCGGTAAGTGTTGTATTTCAGGAGTGAGCTGTCCAATTTTGCCTTGACATCGGGCAACTGTTTTTCCAAAAATTCCAAAGTCTTTTGCGCTTCGGCGTTGCGCTGTTCCACATTTTGCCTTAAATAGGACGTGGCGATTTCGTTCAAAATTTTTGTAGCGCGATCTGGATAGATGTCTTGGTAGCTAAATTCCAAGATTCCAGTTTTTTTGCCTTTTTCCTTGACATCAAAGGAATCCTTGAATTTGGCAATCGCATCGAGTCTTTCGAGCTTGCCAAGCTTAAATCTCTGCCCTTCGGTAGCCATCATCTTGAATACGCCGAAAACAAGAGTGTCGGTTGCGTATGGAATCCTGTAAGTTTTGCCAACGACGCCGGATAAGACTTTTTTGTCCTTATGATCATAGAGGTCGTAGGTGAGGCTATCTGTAGCTTCAGCAATCCAGGGCTTGATAACTTCGTCATCAGGAAGGGTTTCCCATGGGAAATCAAAGTTGTTGAGTTCCATGCGGCCTTCGCGGTGCAAAAGTCTGTCTAATTTATTTATTGGCGTTGCGACATATTGCAGACGCAATTTTTCGACGGCTTCGCCAATAATTTGCCTGCTCTTGATGAGCTCGATTTCTGTTTCGGCGGGGCTAGTTGTGGCAAATAGGCTTCCAAGTCCGCCCATCATCCCCATATTTTTGTTGTTTTTGGATTCGATTTGGAGAAGCGCGTCTACTTTATAGACTGGACGGATCCATTTGGCTACGAATATACCGGCAAAGCCCGATAGAATCAGGCATGGAATCATTATTTTCCAGTTTTTTACCAGCTCCTTCAACAAGTCAAAAAGGTCAGTTTCTTCTTTTTTCGAAGATGCAGCCATATAACCACCACTAAGTTAAAAATGTTTCCTACACTCGTGAAGCAAAATAGCAATTTTTCTATTATATCATTGATGAGAAAAATTGTTATATCGCTATTTGCAATGGCCGTATCGGCTTTTGCCTATCTTCCCGGCGAATCCGGCTTTGTCTCGCTTGAAGGTGGGCATGGTGTTTTCGGGAACCCGGCCGGGCTTTCGTCGCTTGATTCCAAGGGTGCGCTTGTTTCGTACCAATTCGATGACGGTATTACCGAGCTTCGCGTGGGTGGAAATTTGGACCACCTTGGCGCAGGTTTCGAGTACCGCTTTAACGATAAGGGTATGGACGAATCGCGTTGGAACTTGACGCATAGTTTCCCGCTTTTTGACCGAAGCGCTTTTTGGGGCGGCCGTTTTACGGCGTTTCGCAGTGCTGGTTTTATGGGAACGGAGTGGACTTATTCTCCTGGCATTTTGATTCGCCCGTTCCGGTTCCTTTCTCTTGGCTATTCCTGCGAGAACTTGCTTTATTTGGGACCGGCTTCTATGGAGCGCATCCACAATGCTGGGGCGACTCTTCGTTTGGGAAATTTCTTGAATGCTAGCTACGATGTTGAAAATTGGAAGGAACACCGGCTACTTTTGGAAGTTTCTCTTTATGGATATCGGTTCGGATTTAAAATGCCTTTGTACGGCGATGACGATGAATTCGCGCTTACGCTTTCTACTTCGTTTGGCGGGTATGTCGATGCATCCCTCAAGATATTAGATGACTTTTTGCCGAAGGGCGGAAGTATCGGTTTCCATGCGGCGCGTAACCCGCGGTCGTCGCATTCGGCGCAGATTATCCGTGTGCCGCTCAACATGGAAGTTTCCGAAGTCGAAAAGAAGTTCCTTTTCTTTGAACCGTCGTCCATTGGACTCATGAAGGTTCGGAATTTGTTCGAACACTTGCTTCGCGATCCGGCGGCAGGACTTGTCGTGCTTGATTTTTCGGGATACAATGGCAATTTGGCAATTTCCGAAGAAATTAATCGCTATGTGAAAATGCTCAAGGCTCGCGGTGGTCTTG
>JAEEGL011433657.1_pt1 | contig 21222 bp, 13 predicted proteins | sample 9134231 | NCBI WGS metagenome assembly JAEEGL01 (sample SAMN16246548, study PRJNA631951) | gut metagenome | biome: gut microbiome; feature: rumen; material: fiber-attached | host: Bos | place: Iran: Karaj | collected 2018-10 | reverse complement strand
TTTGGAGGGGGGAAGTGTCCCCCCACGTTTCTAGCTCGCGTCGAGACGCGTCTCTGCCGCTCGCTACGAAACGCCCCCCCCGGTTTGTGGATCCCCTCATATCAAGAAACTACCTGCAAATTATGCATTTCGTAACGATAAAATGCATCCCGAATGAAAAAAGAACTTGCACAAAAAACAAAAGACGCGTAAAAGGCGCGCCGTCCTGTGGATGGAAGCGTTCCGGGATGGATGACAATTTGCTCGTATTTGAAGGGGTGGCCGAGTGGCTGAAGGCGCTCGCCTGCTAAGCGAGTATACGGTTTATCCCGTATCGAGGGTTCGAATCCCTCCCCCTTCGTTTTTATGCACCGATAGCTCAACTGGATAGAGCAACGGCCTACGAAGCCGTAGGTTGATGGTTCGAATCCATTTCGGTGTATTTAATCCTGCGGATTGTCTCCGCTTGCACCGATAGCTCAACTGGATAGAGCAACGGCCTACGAAGCCGTAGGTTGATGGTTCGAATCCATTTCGGTGTATTAAGCACCGATAGCTCAACTGGATAGAGCAACGGCCTACGAAGCCGTAGGTTGATGGTTCGAATCCATTTCGGTGTATTTCGATTGCAAGGGCATCTATGGCCAGTTTAGATAAGCACTACATGTCGTTAGCGCTCAGACTTGCCAAAGATGCTTTTGCAAGAGATGAAGTTCCTGTCGGCGCGGTGCTCGTCGTCGAAGGCAAAATCAGCGGCTGGGGATCCAACCGTCGCGTTTGCGGTAATCATGTTATCGGTCACGCGGAAATCATTGCCCTCGAAACTGCATCTGAATTGCTCGGGAACTGGCGGCTGATGCGATCAACGCTGTACGTAACGCTTGAGCCTTGTATCATGTGTACAGGCGCTTTGTTACAGGCGCGGGTCGATAGAGTCGTTTTTGGATGCCGTGATCCAAAAGCCGGTGCCATGCGGTCGCTCTTCGCCCTCGGTGAAGATCCAAGACTCAATCACCGGATTAAAGTCGATGAAGGCGTGCTAGCTGATGAATGCAGCCAGATCCTTCACGATTTCTTTGAAAAAATACGGTCTAAACAATAGTCGTTTCGGAGGAATGGCCGAGTGGTCGAAGGCGCTTGACTCGAAATCAAGTATACGGCTTGCCGTATCAAGGGTTCGAATCCCTTTTCCTCCTTGCGGTTATTCTGGAGAGGTGGCCGAGTGGTCGAAGGCGCACGATTGGAAATCGTGTATACCCCGAAAGGGTATCGTGAGTTCGAATCCCACCCTCTCCGTCAGAGACAGCATTGTGGTGATGTGACGAAGATTTACCAATCCGCCAGGGTCGGAAGGCAGCAACGGTACGTTTTGACGCGGGTACGTCACCACAATGCTGTCTCTTTTTTTTTCGCCAGACCATGCTATAATCCGACAATCACCCGAATGGGGAGGCCGGGATCCAAGATGTTTGAACTGTGTGGCGAAGCAAAACTCGAAGTCGAGATAAAAAAATCGCGATTTATCGCAACATGCCTGCGTGTCGGCTGTATCGAAGATGTGCAGACGGCTTTGGCACGGCTAAAGTGTACCGACGCAACCCACAATTGCTGGGCGTATCGCATCGGTGAACTTTACAGATTCAATGATGACGGTGAACCCGGCGGAAGTGCAGGCAGACCAATGCTGGCCGCAATCGATGGCCAGATGTTTGATAACGTACTCGCCCATGTCGTTCGTTATTTCGGCGGAATAAAACTCGGTGTCGGCGGGCTCGTTCGCGCCTATGGCAATACCGTGGCCGAATGTTTGCGAACCGCTAACAAAGCCGAAATCGTCCCATACGAAACGATTCGATTCGAAGTCGGTTTCGCAGATACTTACGGTGTATATGGGTTAATGACTGAACATCAATTGACAAAAATATCAGAAGACTATACGGCTGACGGCGTGCAGTTTGCTTTAAGCGTTGAAGCTGCTAAAGTCGGAGAAATTCGCACCCTGCTCAACAATATCACCAGGGCGCGGGTTCGGTTTCTGGATCTTGAGGGGTAGGCTAATGATGCGTATTTTGGGCTTTTGTATCGTATTGATGCTGGTTTGCGGTTGTCAGAAAAATGAGCCGGCTGCAAATGTCGCATCCGAAAATGTGACCGCAGATATTTCGGAACAGCCTACTGAATCGATGAATTTGCCATTTGGAATCGAAGTGATTGAACGCGAGACGGATGCAGATGGCATTGTAACGCTTGAACTTCGGATTAAAAGTACCTCTGTGATGCAGACAGCACCAGTTTTGATGCTGCAACCAGGGGAAAATAGCGTTCTGGTCGATACGCCGGAAATCACGCAACTGGATGCGTTAATGCAGCAGACTCAGATGGTTCAAACGGTTCGTCTGTCCGGTTCGGATCCTTCGCTTGTTGCCAGTGTGCGGCTCACTGGAAAGGGATTCGGCATTGAGGTACACGAATCCTGGCCAAAACCCCGTGCTGTTCAGAGTGCGGAAGTCGATAGCCGTATCGAATTGCCCGCGCCTATTGTCGTCGAGGGTCAGACAATTACACGTGGCGTGGAGGTAAAACCATAGTGTTTGTGCAGTCGATTGACATCAGCAGGTTTCGAAATCTCGAAGACATGCACCTGGAATTTGCGCCCGGATTTAACGTCTTTTACGGCGATAATGCCCAGGGCAAGAGCAATCTGCTCGAAGCGGTTTACACTCTGGCGTTTTTGAAGGGATTTCGCGCCGATCGCATTCCCGATATGATTCGGTTCGATCAGGAACGGGCGCAGATTTCGGCGATCGTATGTGATCGAAATGCTCAGACACGCCTCGGCCTTGAATTGACCGGACGCGTGCGACATGCCTATATCGATGGCGTACCATGCAGCAGTGTGCGCAATTATCTCGGCATTCTGCGGGCTATTTTGTTCGTTCCAATGGATGTCGGATTCATGCAGGCGCCTCCCGCCAATCGCCGCAGTGCGCTCGATCGCATGGTCTTTAACCTGCATCCGTCTTATCTGATTGACCTCGATCAATATCAGAAAATATGCAAACAAAAAGCGGTTGTGCTGCGCAGTGAATCGCCGGATCATACGTTGCTCGATGCATACGATGCGCAGCTGTTAAAATATGGTGAGCGCATTCTCAAGGCCAGATATGCGTATTTTTCTTTGATGGCTCCGCATATTTGCCGCGTATTTGCTTCGATTTTCGACGATTCATTCAGATGTTTGCCTGTGTATAAATGTTCGCAGATGCGCACTGAAATCGTTTTCGGAACCGAGAATACCGAGAGCTGTGAAGCGCTTGTCGGTGCCTGGCGCGAGTACATTCAGTCGGCACGTGACAGAGAAATCGCCAGACAACAGATTTTATCTGGACCGCATCGCGACGACTGGTCTTTGGTGCTCGATGGAAGACAGGCTAGGTATTTCGCCAGCCAGGGGCAACAGCGAGCGATGAGCCTGGCGCTAAAATTGGCCGAAATCGATTGCCTTAAATCTGAAGCCGGTATCGAGCCCGTGTTTTTGCTCGACGACGTTTCGAGCGAACTCGACCCGGTTAGAAACCGAAAGCTGTTCGAACATTTGAACCGCATTACGGTTCAGACTTTTTTAACGACGACATCAAAACAGCATCTCAGTATCGATTGCGTCAATCGGCTGTTTATGGTCAGGTCGGGGAGTGTGATTTGCGATGCCTAATGATATGCATTCCGCAAGATTTATTCATTTTGCACAGCAGCTTGGGTTAAACCGGCTCGCCAAACAGTGGGCTCAGCAATACCTCGATTCCAGCAAGGAACAAGCGGTTCATGTGCTCGTGATCGGGGAATACAATCACGGCAAATCCTCGCTGATTAATGCGCTCATTGAACAGGTCGTGCTGCCGTATGGCGTGACACCGACGACAAAACTCGATACCACGGTTCGATTTGGTGCCGATGAATCTGTCGTTATTGTCAGCGGCGGCGGCTCGGTAATCGCAACCTGGTCGTGGGATGATTATATGGAAAATCATCTCAGATTGGGGGCTTACGAAGATATTCCCGATGGCGCAGACAGCATCGAAATCGCGCTTAAAGAAACGCCCTTTGATTCGGCTTGTGTCTTCGTCGATACCCCGGGATTGAACGAAGCTTCGATGTCGCGCGAAAATTATCTCGCCAGATACCTCAATCGTGCCGATGTTTTGTTGTTCGTTCTGGATGCTTCTCAGGCGATGACCAGAGCAGAGCAGAATATCGTTCGCGAACTCGCCAAATTAAACGAAGATGCCGCAAGAATCCTCGTGATTAACAAGTGCGATCGGCTCGACGATGAGGAATGGCTCGATGTCTGCGCACATGTCGAAGCGGCCGTTTCGTCGATTATCGGCAACGAGCTCTTCTATATGGTTTCGTCCAAAAAACAGGCAATTGGTGATATGGCCGATTTGCGCGAACGACTCAAAGCCGAAATTCACAGTCGCAAACAGTTCGTTCAGCAACGGGCTGAAAAACGGGCTTGTACGGAGACTTGTCAAATCTTGCGATTTTTGGGGGTTGTTGCCGGATTCATCAATGCGATGCCGCGCGATATTCGGCAAAATACAGGAAAATTGCTCAAATCATCATCCATCGAGCTAAAACCAATCGATACGCAGCTCGAAATCGTCGTCAATATGATGGATCTGCTCAAAATCCAGATTCAGGACGAGACCAGTCAGTTTAAATCGGCTTTTTTACAGGCTATGCCGCGTGAGATCGACAAAGCGACGATCGCAGATGTCGAGGCATATTTCGAAGATTTTATCGATGCCAGATTCGATGAATTCGCCGAATCGCTTAAGGCGCGGTGTCACGACGAAATGGCGTCGATGCTCAAACGCGTCTGGGAACGCACCACAAGTTCTTCAGATGATAACAATGACGATTGGTTGCGCTGGGAAGATATGCATTTTCCTTTTGAAATTGTCGATCGCTTCGTTCGCCAGCCTGGAAAGGCCGGAGCCTTTGGCGATACGCAGATCTCGGTTTTTGACAACCAGTTCTCGTTGCTCGATATCGGCGTCACCGGTTTGATTACTGGCAAAATGGCACGGGCACATCGCGAAAAATTCAAGCAAATGGCTCAGGCTTCGATTGAGCGCAGATCCGCGCAAACGATTCAGGTTTTTGAAAAAGATATCGGCAGATGGCGCGAATGTATTCTGACCACGATTCGCGAAATCGGCCCGCGATTTATGGATTTCGTGGCCGATATGATGCTGTGTGGTGCAGATTTTACAAGCCTTGTGCCAGATATTGAACTGGAAACATCCGAATTGACAGGAGGAACGGATAATGCGTAGATTTTTGGCCGGATGTTTGGGGATGGCCGCTGTGTTTTGTATTTCGTGCGGCGATTCCAACAGTATGTGTAAGGTCGCTGAAGATTGCGCGAACCTGTGCCGCACCTATGATAACAACGATATCATGTATGCGTGTCAGGATGGCGTCTGTAAATGCGTCGACGAAGCCAGTTTGAGCTGCAGCGGCGATGTGACCGATAAATGTACACAGATCTGTGATTTGTATCAGCCGGGGACGGTGGCAACCTGCGTGAAAAAGACGTGCGCCTGTTTGCCAAAGGGATCCGCCGAAACCCAAAGCTGCTCAAATCACGACGATTGCGAAAATCACTGCACATCAAACCCCAATGCCGCAGCCGTTTGTGTGGCAAATACCTGCGCATGCATCGACAGAACCTGCACCGGAGATGCTTCGAAGGACAAGTGTGATGTGATTTGCACACTCAAAGCACCGGAAAAAACGGCATCCTGCGTCTCACAAAAATGTGAATGTGTCGAATCGGTTGAAAAACCTGCGTCTTGCGAACAAGATGAGGAATGTGCCGATTATTGCGGGCAGACAGGATTGAATCAGCTTTATACCTGCGCCAATAAACAGTGCGTTTGTGTTGATATTTCAAGGCTGATCTGTACAGGAAATGTCGAAGGCGAATGCGACGAAGTTTGTGCTACCATCGCCCCGGGAAAAGTCGGTGAGTGCGTATCAAATCGCTGTGAATGCAAGGAAAAAGCGCCGGATGCTGAATTGCCGACAGACCCGAACAAACCCGTAGAAAGCTAGCATGTTATGATAAGACGTGCGTATGCACGTCTTTTTGAACTCGGGAAATCGGGGCGTTGCGGGGGGCCGGTCACGGCCTCCCGCAGAGGGGGTAGGTTCGTAACGAGCTGTAGAGACGGGCGATCGCACGTCGAACAGCGAGTTAGAACCGTAGGGGGAGACTTCCCCCGCTTAAAAAATGGCTGTGTTGAATCACTGTGGCTATAGCTTCTTCACGAAGCGTCATATCATTACGGCTTATAGCTTAAGGCTTATAGCTTGTAGTCCAGAACCAAGGGTACTCCAATCCCCCCACTATAAGCCATAAGCCACAAGCTATAAGCAATCTATATCCACACTCGTACAAACGAGCCTTAAAAATAATTATCCTGTTCTTTGGCGAGGTTTGCGAAGAGCGTGTATTGACCGAACCATGCGAGTTCGACGGTGCCCGTTGGGCCGCTTCGTTGCTTGGCGACGATGACTTCCGAGATGCCTTTTTTTTCGGTCGTCGGATTGTAATAATCGTCGCGATAAATGAACATAATGATGTCGGCGTCCTGCTCGATTGCGCCGGATTCTCGCAAATCCTGGAGCATCGGGCGTTTGTCGGGGCGCGATTCGACGCCGCGGTTCAGCTGCGCAAGTGCGATTACCGGGATGTTCAGCTCTTTCGCGAGGCTTTTTAGATTTCGGCTGATTTCCGAGATTTCCTGCTCGCGTGAGTTCGTGGCACCGGTCCCCGTCATCAGCTGCAAATAGTCGATGACGATGAGTCCGATGTTGCTTTCGGTTTTGAGACGCCGCGCTTTGGCCGATAGTTTCGTGATCGAGATGGCCGGCGTTTCGTCGACATAAATCGGCGCGTTGATGATGCTTTCCATCGCTTGCAGCAGCCGGTTCCATTCGTCATCCTCGAAATTGCCCGTTCGCATTTTGTCGCCCGGAATACGCGCACGTGCAGATAACAAGCGGTTTCCAAGCTCTTCCTTGGTCATTTCGAGCGAGAAAAATGCCGCCGGTACATGGTGGTCGATGGCCGCGTTCGCAAGGCAGTTCAGGGCCAGCGCCGTTTTGCCCATTGCGGGACGCGCCGCAAGAATGTTCAGTGTGCCGGGCCGAAATCCAGCAGTTTTGGCGTCCAGATCGAGAAATCCCGACGGCACGCCCGGAATCTTGTTCTTATTCTCATGCAGCTCCTCGAGCATGTTGAACGTCGAATGCATCACTTCTTCCGAAGTGTAGTAGGCGCGGTTCGTATCGTTCAGCGTGAGCTGGAACACCTTTTGGTTGAGGTCGTTGATAAAATCGGTTGTGTTGTCCATCGGCAGCTGCGCCTGCACATACGCCTGCTGCGAAATCTTCACGACCTCGCGCAACAGCGATGCCTGCTTGATGAGCTGCGCATAGCGCGTCACATTGATGGCCGCCGGAACCTGCTGCGTCAAATCGGTCAGATACGCGATGCCGCCTGCCTCCTCAAACAGCTTCAGCTGCATCAGCTGCGCATAAAGCGTCGCCATATTGATAGGCGCATTCGCCGTGCTCAGGTTGATCATCGCCTGAAAAATCGACCGGTTCAGCTCGTTGTAAAAATCGTCTGCTGTGATTCGCTCGCTGGCAAGCGCCGCCGTCGATCCATCGAGCAAAATGCTGCCCAGCAGCGCCCGCTCGGCCTCGATGTTCTGCGGCATCCGCATGGTCGTTTCAGGACCGCGATTGCCCTGCGCATTCGGCAGATTGTTGGGGGGTAAATTCTGACTCATTCCGACTCCATTCAAAGACACAAAAGTCGAAAACAGATGTTACCATAAATTAAAATGCACAAATATCTTGTATTTTTTTTGTTTGTTTTCGGGCTTTTTCGCGTTCGCGAAATACGCCCGAATACGGCCTATTGGCTGCGCCAATACGGCCGATAAGACGTGTCACGACACGTCTTTGCTCGCCTATTGCCTGCGGCAATACGGCTCGCTGCCACTTAGACCAATGTATTCCCACATTCTACAGAGCCAGCATCATCACTCAGCGTTATTGTTTGGCCTATCGCCATAAGTAACGTTTTGCTGTTACGGATATTTGTGTGTTTGATCGCATAAGGCGTTCAATATCAATAGCCCCCGTTTGGAGCGTTGCGACTTGCCTTATTCCCCGGCGTTGCCGGGGGTTATTGATATGCAAGCCCTAACGGGATTTGTACGGCTGAATCGTTACCGCATAAGGGATGAGGCACATCGAATATCATTTGGGTATTGCACATCGAATGGAATAAATGATTTACTGCACGGCGTTTGAGGTTTGTGGGAGCGATGAAGTTTCTGACGTCTTTGTGTGAAGTTATTCTAATGACTGGAGCCAGTTATGCATTCATTTCGGATCAATCGATTTCTTTTTGCATCATTGCTTTGTGCCGGAGGGCTGATTACCGGCATGCAGCCTGTGTTTGCACAGACACCGGATGCACAGCCATCTGCTGCGGCTCCGTCAGCGGACAAAGCCAAAGAAGACAAGGACAAAGCTGTAGTTTTCCCTGTGCCAACGGATGCGGATGGTGCGGAATTGCTTCGGTACGAGAATATCACGTTTACACCCGATACGACGCCGATGCCCGATATCGCGGCAACCGTTCGATCGGCGCGGAAAAACAAAGACAATTCGTCCATGTTTATCACGCATATGCTATATCGCGACCATATCGGGGATATCAATTTTTATAACGATGGCAGAAAACAGGCGACGGAACTATCCGCCAAAGACTACCATCGCGAGATGATTCGCTGGCGTGATGAAGCTTATGATGCCAGCTACGAACTCGCCATCCTGGCCACAAGCCCGTCGGTGCAGTATCAAATCAGCCCTTTGTTTAGCAATGATGACGAATTTAAAAAAGGATTGAACTGGCTGAAAAAAGCAGCAGATCATGGTTATGGCAATGCTGAATACATCCTTGGCCTGGTGTATTTTAACGGTTTGGGAACAAAGAAAGATAAGAATAAAGGCTTTGAACTGCTCGTGCGTGCGGCAGCACATGGTGTAGTGAATGCCTATTATGCGGTTGCCATGATTTACGAAATGGGGCTGAACGGCGATGCAGATACAAACAAATCTTTGTATTGGCTCGAAAAAGCTGCGCGTTTCGGCAGCAAAGATGCGATCTTTATATTGGCGATGAAATATGCAGATGGCATTGATGTGCCCAATGATATGGCCAAGGCTGAAGAATTGGAAAAGCTTGATCCGAAGTATCACATGTGGACAAAGTTGCATCGCAGCGAACGAGGTAATTTCTATCACAAGTATTGTGTCTATAAGAATGATGAGAGTTCTGTCGGGTGGTCAACGGTTGAAAGTGGTGAATGCGAGAGTTATGTTACGCATCATAATGCGGATGGTATCGATGAGGATGCGGAATATTCTTTAGATGAACTCGCTGCGGCTTCACTGGATTATCGAATCGATTATCGTCTGGCTGCATTGTGGTTAAAGAAAGTTGCGAACAGAGATCGTGAAAATGTTTATATATTGAGATCACAAGTGCGCCATCTTGTCGGATGCCGCGGTGGATTGGATGGTGCTAAGGTTAAGGATATTTTGTTATATCCGGATGAGTATGACGACAACGCCGTAAATTATGATGAACATCCTGTTATATTTAAAAGTATAGTAATCGCTTTGACAGATGACAGGGTTAAACAGGATACGCTCAAAAAAGAAATGGAAAACAAGGCGGATGCTGGAGAACGTGATATGCTTGTCTTGCTGGGGCGGTTGTACGAGTTTTATAATAATAAGTACAAAAATTTAGATAAATATGAGCATCCGGAAGTGTTTGAGGACACGTTGGATGATAGAAAAAATGCAGGAAGTTATGAAAAATTGTCCAAATTGCTTAAGATAAAATTTAATCGAGAAAAAGCTTTTGAATATTTTCAAAAGGCAGGCGCATGGAATGATGCCCGGCGAGTTGCGATAGCAATGGGGGATGATGCTCGCACCCAAAAGAAGACAGACAGTGCAAATGAATGGTATGAAAAAGCCGTTCAGATGAGTGAGTCCGGATACCGGGATGCTGTCGAAAAGAAGAATGATCCGGAAATACTCTTTCAGGCTAAAAAAGTGGCCAATGCGGCTTATATTAGAGGGGATGAAGCCAAAGCTGTCGAATGGTATCAAAAAGTGGTTAAATATGGCGCTGAACATCCTAAACTGGCTTCCGACAAAAGCTTCATTCAGGCAATGGTTCTGCTCGCCAGAATATATGATTCGGATGCATCTTCATTTCACAACAAGGCCAAAGCCGTTGAATTGTATAAACTGTTGATCACAAACAATCAACTCAGAGCGTCTGTAAATTCCAATATGGACGTTATTGAAATCGCTTTGCGTCTTGGAAATGATTATTATTATGGTACAGAGAGTGTGCCAGAGAATCAAACGGTTGCGCTACGATTATATCAATACGCCAATGAAATCTGTCCTGATTGTTCGATTTACAAAAAAGATTTGAAAAAAAGTATGTCATTCGCCAGAAAAGTGATCGAATCACAGCCCAGGCTCGATCTACAGGGCGCATTGGATAAGCAGATTTCTGCCGAAAAAGATAAGAATCCAAATGATTTCTTTGTGATCAACAAAGTGCTAAAGGGTTGTCGATATGAAGATGAAGAAGAAAGTGGTTATCGGATATGCGGAGATAGTCTGTTGGCACCATACCATGAATCCATTGAAAAGGCTGTGACGGCGATTACTGCCCTGAGCATTGCCAGCGGCTCCAAACATCCGGATGAAATACGAAATACATTCTATTATCTTGCAATTTATAAAGGTAAAAATCCCGACTATCGCTATGAACTCAAAGATGAATCTGCGGTTTATCATGAAATATGGTATAAGGATTTGATGAATGAAGATCAGGAACATATGTTTTACATCTGGTATCTGCGACAGATTCCTTATGCGGCCAAAGAAGTGTATAAATCTTTAAATGCACCGCTGCAATGGGATGAATATTTGAAACAGGCCCGCGAACGAATGGCACAGGATGAACAACTGCGCACGGCCTTTGGGTATGATCTGACTAAGGACGTTCAGACGCTTACAGATTGGAAATGAGATCTTGTAAGGCGTAAATAATACCGGGCGCACAACTGGTGCGCCCGGACAGGCCTGATAACTACCAGGGCAGATCTCTGCTGTGACTTGCTGTATACAATAAAATCGCAGTCGCGACGCTCACATTCAGCGATTCGACGTTCGGATTCTGAGCGATTCGCACGGTTTGATCGCACAGCGTTCGTGTGAGCCGCCGCATCCCCTGGCCCTCGGATCCCATAATCAAAACCGTTGCGCGGTGAAAGTTCACATCTTCGACTTTGTCGCCGTCGATATCAGCACCGACGATATTGAAATCCTGGTCTTTGAGTTCGCGCAGCGTCTGGGCAATGTTGGAAACACGGCAAACTGGCATGCGATAAGCCTGTCCGGCAGAAGTCTTAATCGCTGTCGCCGTGATTTGGGCCGCGCGATCGCGGGGAATAATGATGCCATCCACACCAAAAGCTGCCGCAGATCGAATAATCGCGCCCAAATTGTGTGGATCCTGAATCTGATCGAGCACCAGAATCAGCGGCTGCGGGCTCAGATGTTCCAGAATATCATCGACCTCCGCATATCGAAATTCCGGCAGCTCAAGCAAAACTCCCTGATGCCGCGTTTCTCCCGTGCGTTTGGTGAGTTCGTTCATCTGGACTTCGATTGGTGTGATGTGCAGCGATGCACAGGCGTCCAGAATCTTTTCAAGCGCTTTTGGCTGACGGGTTTCGGCGATATAAATCCGGCTCTTCGCAAGTGTTTCTGCGGGAATCGTGTCAAACGCCTCTTCGACCGGATGGATGCCGCACACGAAAAATTCTTCGGTCATGTTGTGGCGATCCGGACGCTGCGGACGTTGGGGTTGCCTGTCATTTCCAGATGTCTGGCGGTTCCTGTAGCTCTTGTTATCGTTATTTGGTTTTCGCATATTCCCCCTCCAATTCAGGTTCGCGACCGCGCGTATTTATCATTTAACCGTGCAAATATCAATGGATGCGATGTTTGGAATGACGTGGACGATTGGCGTTACGGGCGACCCGTTTCGGCAGAAACTTGCAACAATACGACTCCAGCAGAAAAAACATGGGCGGCTGCTACATGAACAATGATCATTGCGATAGATGATTCTGTTCGTCTATTGATTTTTGAATGGATTCAAATCACCTGTTTTCACGCGAAATGTGATAAACTGCATTGTTGAGTTCACCGATATCGTCGAGCGGCAAAGGATAGGGCATGCTGTCGACAATTTCAAAATTATCCTCGTTTTTGTAGATGCGATAGAGGATTGGCAATGGATCTCCCGCTTTGAAATGATCTTCTGGCGGCAGATGCGTATAGATATGATGAACTAAATCTTCTGCTTTTTCGTCGTCGGGCGGATTGAATTTGTATGTGAGTTTGAATTGTGGTGAACGGTGGTAGTAATAGCCAACCTGATTTTGTTCTTCGTTAGGATTGCTTTCAAGATATGTGCTTTCCATTAACTGGTATTCGATTGAAACTATGGTCGCAATGGTTTTTTTGCCATTCTGAATGAGCTCATTAACATAATTTTGTACAAGTGTTCTGTCTTCTTTGGGAAGAGATAGATTATTATAATACTTATGGAATAATAACGCAATTTTACCTTTTGGCATAAATTTGATAACAAAAAGAATATAAGGGATTGTAAACAATAATGGAATGGATAACTCGAGCAATGTGAACGCTTCAAGGCTTATCATTGAGTCTTTTAATGGGTTTATCAATAATGGGTTTATCAAATCCATTACATAAAAAGAACAACCTAATAATGGCGAACCAGCAATGATGATTAATGCATAAAAAATAGCAGATACGAGAATATATAATAATTGAGACAAATAACCATAAGGGGGTAAATGTTCGCCAGTTTGCCATTGAGGCATTTCAAATACTGGAAAACCATTCGTTTGAAAACTGTTTTGAGCCTTTTCGAGTTTAAAATATGCATGCTGCTGATCATTTGCGTATCTCGGCAGTTGATCGGGAAGCTCTTGCCAGAGCTCGATATTTCCAGGCTCACAATATGTCGAAACCTGACGGAGTCTTCTATTGTATTCGGTAATGGGCATGAGAGCCTGTCGGCTGCCCGTATCGGTATAGATATTATTATTAAAATTTTTGAACAGCATGCGCAATGTATCATAATCACAAAGCCGCATCTCGACTTTGGGCTCGAGCATGCTGCGCAGCGTATTCACAACAGCCACCGGCATATTCTGCATCTGTGGCTCGAAGATGAGATGGAAATCTTTATTTGGCATTTCGGCCGGAGAAATACCGGTAATCAAGTGGACTGCGACAGCGGCCAGCGCATAGATATCGCTTTGAGGCATCGGTTTGCCCATCAGCTGTTCGGGCGGCATATAGCCATAAGTGCCTGCAACCGTCGATCCTCCGCTTTGTACCTGGGGATTGGCAACGGCACCAAAATCGATCAGATAGACTTTGTCTTTGGCAGCGCCTTGTTTTATCAATATATTTGACGGCTTGAGATCGCGATGAATCACTGGCGGTTCGTGCGTATGCAGCTTTTGCAAAATATCGATGAGCTGCAGGATGATATCGTAAATCCAGTTGACACTAAATCGCTGGCCGGATTGAATCATTTCCGCCAGTGTGCGGCCATCGATATATTCCTGGACGATATAGGAACATGGTGGATTATCGTCGAGGCGATCGATGGCTTCATAGAACTTTGCGACGCCGTCGATATTAAGTGTCGCCAATACACTGGCTTCGCGTTTGAACAACTCGTATTCTTTCCAGTTTTTGACGGATTCGATGTTCAGGCGTTTGACGGCGACCTTCTGTTTATCGGTTCTGCGCTCTGCAAGCCATACGTCCGCCTGTGAACCATGGCCAATTTCGCGGATAAACTCGTATTCCGGCAGTGAAGTCGGCGGTTGACTGACTCTATTTTTAGCTTGCTGGGCTTGTTGTTGCACTGCGGCAGCGGCATTTTTTTTGCTCAGGGATAGCGAGTTTTTAGCCATGGCATTGTTGGGGAGCGGTAAAAGTGTTGCGGCGCGTATTGAGCGGAAGAGACGTGTCGCGACACGGCTCTGAGCGAAATAGCGACGCAGGGGGGGGCGTAGCGACGCGAAGCGGCGCTAGCCCCCCCGCTTTATAAAACCCATAGTGGCATACGATTGCCGTGTCAACAAATTATTCAAATGATATCACAATATTCATTTAATATATATTCATACAGATGCCGAACGCCATAAATCCGTAAGAATGGTATCTGATTGCGAGTATAATGGGGGTACGAACGCTCATTGTAATGTCTGGAATAGATGGCATATACTTCCTGGTCTTCATGAACGATTTCATCTAAATCCGAGTTTGTCCAGTCAAGGATATTGCCGGTGAAAACACTGACATAGCCGCTGTCGTCAAAAAATTCTTTTGAATCCAGAACTCGCTTGCCAGTGACGGATTCATACGCCTTTAAAGCATCGATTAGATCTTCATAACCATTCAGCGGGCGAATCATGATTTGCATGAGTTTTTTGAAAACCTCAGGATCCGGCGCTTTGGGTTCAAATTCTGGTGCATATACGCCCTTGTAACAACGATACAGCATTTGGGTGTTTACTGTAGGCAGTGGCTTGTTTGCATCGCGAAACTGATCCAGAAAAATCTGGAGTGTCCAGAAAAAAGGTTTATATGAATCATCTACTTTTTCAGAATAGTTTGCAATGCGCACGCGATTGCCATTGCAAACTTTATAAATTCCGGGCGCATCTGGAAAATAGTCGTCTGTATAAAAGCACATCCCCGTTTCGATTGTTTCGTTATTGATGGCAATTCTGGAATAATCAATCGGCATGTTGTTAAACCAATCCCTGTATTTGCCATGCCATTCAAAAAACAAGGTGTTATTCGGGTCGCGAACCCATTTTTCAAATGCAGAGGTGCCGCAACGCTTCATCACAGGATTGTTCTGGCCGATAGGGTTTTCAGGTTCATTGTCTGTGTCGTGTTTATTATCCACATGCTTGTTCAACTCCTGCATATATTTCAAGCCGCTCATCAATTCGTCTATGATTCCCATAATGATACTTCCTGCGTTTTTTTGACATCGTCAACAGAGCTGTTGTCTTATCTGTGCTTTCGTTTTTTGTTGCGAACCTGCTTTGTATACTTTTCGTTAACTTGTTCGTATTTGGTTTCCTCAACAGAATTGTAATATGCCTGCCGGTCGCTTGCTGCGTAATCTTCTGGCACGCGCTTGTTTATATAATCCAGCTGTGATTCCATATAAGCTTTGTTTCGCCGAATCTGCCTGTATAAAGGATTTTTCTGGTCGCCTTCGCGCATTCTGTCTTCGCGCGAAATGTGATAAACCGCATTGCTGAGTTCACCGATATCATCCAGCGGCAATGGATAGGGCATGCTGTCGACGATTTCGAGATTATCCTCGTTTTTGTAGATGCGATAGAGAATGGGCAGCGGATCTCCCGCTTTGAAATGATCTTCTGGTGGCAGATGCGTGTAGATGTGATGAACTAAATCTTCTGATTTTTCATCGTCGGGCGGATTGAATTTGTATGTAATTTTGAATAGTGGTGAACGGTGATAGTAATAGTCCAGATCACCTTCTTCCTTACTGGCATTAATTTCGAGATATTTATCTTCTAGTTTCTGATATTCGATAGAAAGAATTGTTGCAATGCTTTTTCGGCCATTATGAATGAGTTCGTTAATGTATTTCTGAACGAGTGATCTATCTTCTTTGGGAAGCAATAAACGAGAGTAATATTCGTAAGCTTTTGTTTTAATATGACTAGCTATAGAATCAAATAATTTTGGTCCGTATGATGCCGTGATGTACCAAATTAAAAATGGAAGTATAAAAACAAGGAAGAATGATATAATACCTACAAATAAATCAAAAGATGGCATGCTAAGCGTCTTTATGAACAAATCTATAAATATAAAGCTGATAGAAATAGATGCTGCAAATAACAATCCGCCTAAAAGTAAAAATAGAAAACTAAGTTTTTCAAAGAAAACACTATTTTTTATATTTTTGAAAATTTTAACCCCATTCGTCTGAAAACTATTCTTATCCTTTTTGAGCTTTAGATAGGCATGCTGCGAATCATCAACGTATCTCGGCAGTTGATCTGGCAATTCCTGCCAGAGTTCGATATTGCCCGGTTCACCATAGGTTGAGACCTGTCTGAGCTTCTTGTTATACTCAGCAATGGGCATGGGTTCCTGGCGACTGCCGGTATCGGTATAAATCGCATTTTTAAAGTTCGTAAACAGCGTGCGCAATGTATCATAATCACAAAGCCGCATCTCGGTTTTGGGCTCGAGCATGCTGCGCAGTGTATTCACAACAGACACTGGCATGTTCTGCATCTGTGGTTCGAAAATGAGATGGAAATCCTTATGTGGTATGTCGGCCGGAGAAATGCCCGTAATCAAGTGAACTGCGACTGCAGCCAGAGCATAGATATCGCTTGCAGGCACCGGCTTGCCCATCAGTTGTTCGGGCGGCATATAGCCATAGGTGCCTGCAACCGTTGATCCACCGCTTTGTACCTGTGGATTCGCCACCGCACCAAAATCGATGAGATAGACTTTGTCCTTACCATTGACCTGTTTGATCAATATATTCGACGGCTTGAGATCGCGATGAATCACAGGCGGCTCGTGCGTATGCAGCTTTTGCAATATATCAATGAGCTGCAGGATGATATCGTAAATCCGGTTGACACTGAATCGCTGGCCGGATCGAATCGTTTCCGCCAGTGTGCGGCCATCGATATATTCCTGGACGATATAGGAACATGGTGGTTTATCTTCAAGGCGATCGATGGCTTCATAGAACTTTGCGACGCCGTCGATATTGAGTGTCGCCAATACGCTGGATTCGCGTTTGAACAGCTCGTATTCTTTCCAGTTTTTGATGGATTCGATATTCAGTCGTTTGACGGCGACTTTCTGTTTATCGGTTTTGCGTTCTGCAAGCCATACGTCACCCTGCGAACCATGACCGAGTTCGCGGATAAACGTATAGCCATCCACGACAGGGTGGTGTGCGGTGGATGCATGTTCATTATGGATGCCAGGTTGTGGAAGCTCACTATTTTCGTGCGTCGTATTTGGAATCCTTCCAGCTTGTTCCATCATTGACTACCTTGCTGCTACTACGCCGCGTTTTTATTTATCGATGGCGCGAACCATACATTGTTTGCGGCAAAAACACAGGGCATAAGATTTGACTTTGGTCACATTCGGACATTCGAACTGCAGTCCTTCAATATAATGCCGTGTTCGAATCTGTTCTTCGGCTTCATCCAAGAGTTTTTGCATCATCCCGGGGGCTCGGGCATATTGTTCGTTTTTTGGGATTTGGTCGAGAACAGAGGGCAGCAGGCATTTCAATTCCAGAATGGCTGCATGATTTCCCTGAATGGCGAGAATGTCGGGGAACCCTTCGCCGCTTTCGCGGTTGGATTTTACCGTGCATTGTGTGCGCAATACGCCGACCATCATGCCATGATAGAAATCTTCTTTGGCATCCTTTACACTGATGCTGTCGCTCATAATATCATTGATTTCGCGTCCTGTGGCTGCGGCATCGCCGTTCCACAGTGCCTGCATCAATGGTCGGGCATCATATTTCGCTAACTTGATATTTTCCCACCAGTTGCGCATGGCTGATTTCATGACGGTCAGTATTTCGCGATTTGGGACGGTGACTTCGGCTTCCAAAAGATCATCTTCATCTTTTCGGACGCTGAGTGATTTCAAATATCCTGTAAATAGTAGAAAACTCCATATCGCATCGGGGCGGGAATTTAAATCGCGATAGGATAAATCTTTATATACTTTTACCCATTTGGTGCCGCCTTCCATAAGTCTGGCGAGTTCTTCGCGATATTCCGGATGGTTGTTGATCATATCGTCGATGATATCATTGCTGCTCGTCATAGACCAATAGGCTTGGATGGCATCATCTCCATAGCCTTCGACTAATCCACGAATGGCATTGAGTAAGCTCCACGGGTTATAGACTTCGCGATTGCTGTAATAATAACCATCGTACCAATTTTTAAGCGCATCCATTTGGTCGGATAAACCGTAATAGGCGAGCATGTCTTCGACTTCTTTTGGCGTAAAGCCCCAGAATTCATTGGGAATTCTGTCCACCACAGTAATCACGCCGGGATTGTTCATGCCGGTGAATATAGATTCTTTCGCGACGCGCATGCAGCCCGCGATAATGCCAAAAGCGAGGTTATCGTTGGATTTGAAACCAGTGGAAATAAATTTTCCAATGAGCCTGACCGTTCTTTCGAATAACTCCGATTGGGGATGGTGAATGTCGTAGATGGCAGCCTGCTGCAAGGGAACATCGTATTCGTCGAGCAAAATGACGACTTTTCGACTGGTGATTCGGTTTAGCCAAACGCACATATCCCCAAGAAAACTCTTGAGTTCTTTATCTGATGCTTTCCTTGTTGCGTATCGCCTAAATTGTTCTTTTTCTTCATCAAGCAGCGCCGGATGATTCAACAACATCGAAAGGTGAGGCTGACAAGCGTCATAAACCGATTTCTGCAACGTGGCCACCATGGACTCATACGACTCCCCCGAGACATCTTTGAGTGATATCGAAATGACCGGGTATTGTCCCAAATGTTTTAACACATCCTCGCCAGCGTCCATCACCTTGAGCCCTTCAAAGTAACGGCGGTTGTCGATGGGCTTGCCATCTTTATCGAGCCTGTATTCGAAGAACGTCTGGAGTGTGCGCAGCATCAGGGTTTTGCCAAAACGACGCGGACGGGTAAAGACACAGATTTCATGACCACTATCGATAAGGTAGGGGATAACATCCGTCTTATCGACGTAGTAAACGCCTTTATCTCTAAAAGCCGTAAAGCTCTCGGATTGATTTTGGAATGGTGCCAGTTTTGTTCTATCGCGCATGGTTGTCTCCTTGCCCCTGCGCGGTTTTTCCTGCAGGGAACGAACGCATTATAGCACGGCATCATGCGAATGGCGAGCGTGTGATTTGCGCCGAATGTTTACGCCTCTTGTGATGGCGTTTCATGATAAACCGCATTGTTGAGCTCTCCAATATCGTCGAGCGGCAATGGGTATGGCATGTTGTCGACAATTTCGCGATGATTCTTGTTTCTATAAATCCGATAGAGGATGGGCCGCGGATCGCCTGCTTTTAAATGGCCATTTTGGGGCATGCAGTTTCTATATTTTGTTGCTTAGATTCAGAGTTTATTTGCATCACTTGCGTCTCCGGCTTTTCCCGTTCTTCTGATTCATATATTTTTCGTTGTTCTGTTCGAATTTTGTTTTTTGAACGGATTCCAAATACGCCTGTTGGCTATTTTGTGAATTGTCGAAGTTCTGGTTCTTGCTGCGTTCAACCAATAATTCCGGAACTTTGCCAAGATTGGTTCGGACTTTTTTGTATGTCCGATTCTTTCTGGATTCTTCGGTTTTACGGTCTTCGCGCGAGATATGATAAACCGCATTGCTGAGTTCACCGATATCATCCAGAGGCAATGGGTATGGCATGCTGTCGACGATTTCGAGATCGTCTTCGTTTTTATAGATGCGATAGAGAATGGGCAGCGGATCGCCCGTTTTGAAATGATTCTCGGGCGGCAGATGGGTATAGATATGATGGACTAAATCTTCTGCTTTTTCATCGTCGGGCGGATTGAATTTGTATGTGATTTTAAATAATGGCGATCTATGATAATAATAGCAATATCGATTTGCTGCATTCTCCATCTGGAGCATGCCGGATTCGAGATATTTATCCTCAAGTTTCTGATATTCGATGGAAACAATGGTTGCAATGGTTTTCCGGCCATTTTGAAGAAGATCGCTCATGTATTTCTGTACAAGCGATCTGTCTTGTTTGGGTAAGGACAGACGGGATTTTAATTGATATCTTTTTGAGTTGATTAAATGACTTAGCTCGTTTAGTAATGCTGGAGCAAAGAATCCTGAAATTATTCCGGCAGGTAATGGAATCGCACAAACAAGAACTGTGAGGATGATAACGAAGGGAACGAGTATACCTGGTAATGCATAAAGACGATTGGAGGTAGATAAATCAACAAATTTGAAAGCGATGTATAAAAATACAGCGAATACAATTATGCCAATAATAATAGACAGTTGTATTATAATCCAATTGAGACTATCTGTTTGTTTGTCTACAAAAACAGGCAAACCATTCGTTTGAAAACTGTTTTTATTATTTTTGAGCTTCAGATAAGTATGATGTGGATCGAATGAATATCGTGGCAGTTGATCGGGGAGCTCCTGCCAGAGCTCGATATTACCCGGTTCACAATAGTGCGAAACCAGCCCGAGTTTTTTGTTGTATTCAGCAATAGGCATGGGTTCCTGGCGGCTGCCGGTGTCGGTATAGATATCATTTTTGAAATTGGTGAACAGGGCTCGCAAGGTATCGTAGTTACAAAGCCTGAGCTCAGTTTTGGGCTCAAGCATGCTGCGCAGTGTATTCACAACAGCCACCGGCATATTCTGCATCTGTGGCTCGAAGATGAGATGGAAATCCTTATTCGGCATTTCGGCGGGAGAAATACCGGTGATGAGGTGAACTGCGACAGCGGCGAGTGCATAGATATCGCTCTGAGGCACCGGCTTGCCCATCAGCTGTTCGGGCGGCATGTAACCATAGGTGCCTGCGACCGTCGAACCACCGCTTTGTACCTGGGGATTGGCGACGGCACCAAAATCGATGAGATAGACTTTATTTCTATCACCAACTTGTTTTATCAATATATTCGAAGGCTTCAAATCGCGATGAATCACAGGTGGTTCGTGCGTATGCAGCTTCTGTAAAATATCAATAAGTTGCAGAATAATATCATATATTTGGGTGACGCTGAATCGGGGCCCGGATGGGATCAAATCTGCCAGCGATCGGCCTTCGATATAGTCCTGAAATATAGAGTCGCATGGCTGCGTATCGTCGAGGCGGTCGACGGCTGCGTAAAACAT
>JAEEGL012530603.1_pt1 | contig 21223 bp, 26 predicted proteins | sample 9134231 | NCBI WGS metagenome assembly JAEEGL01 (sample SAMN16246548, study PRJNA631951) | gut metagenome | biome: gut microbiome; feature: rumen; material: fiber-attached | host: Bos | place: Iran: Karaj | collected 2018-10 | reverse complement strand
TATTGCCCTGGTATATAGATGGTCGGAATTCTTTTTGCTCCATTCGAGGGAATAGCGGGAACCTGTGGGAGCTTTTCTGACTGCAAACAGATGGCTCCCGGGATGGACCCAGAGTTCTATCTTGTGGACGGCAGGCATTTTCTCGATACAGGCCTTATTGAAAGTAAGGCTTGAGGATGATACAGTGACAGCCATGTGGCCGACAGGGGAGAGAAACTCTGAACGGACAAGCTCGTATCCGCTTAGATCCAGATCGCCTTTCCTGACCTTGACCTCGACTGGTTTTGAAGGTATGCAGGAGAGGCCGTCATTGATGCTGTCGCTTGCCATATAGTAGTCTTCCTCAGAAAATCCTGCCCATTTGGGATGTACTGTGACATAGCCTTTCAGGATACCGGAGTTGATTACATGCATTTCAGGGAAATATCCTTTGTTTCCGTATTTTGCGTTACGGAGCATCTTCTGGACTGCAAAAAAATCCTCCCTTGAGATGATGGCTTCATGATGGTTCTTGTGGCGGTACTGGTTCCGGTCATGGTTGTTTTTCTTTGATTTATGATCCAGATAGTTCGGGGTAAAGGTTTTCCTTGCAAGGACATCCCCGCAGTATCTCTCATTTGTAAGGATCTGCTGAACCGTACCGGCGGACCAGAACTGGTTTTTCTTTTTTGTCAGCATTTCCAGTTCGGTCAGCGCATCCGCGATCTGCTGGGTAGAATAACCATATATGTAAGAGAAGAAGATAAGGCGTACGGTTTTGGCTTCTTCTTCGTTAATGATAAGGTTCCCGTTTTCGTCATGGTCATATCCGAGCAGGACGGGAGTGAGAAAGATACCTTTCTTGAAACGCATCTCTATTGAGGCATTCATTATCTCTGACTTGGTATGGCTTTCTTCCTGTGCCAGGGTAGCGATGAAGGACAATGCCATTTCCGACTTCTCGTCAAGAGTGAAGATGTTTTCAGTCTCAAAGAATACACCGATGGGCGGGTCAGCAGCCTTCAGCTGGCGTACATATCCTATACAGTCAAGGATATTCCTTGCGAATCTGGAAACAGTCTTTGTAACGATCAGGTCGATCTTTCCCTCCCGGCAGTCATTGATCATCCGTATGAAACTGTCCCTGTGCTGAAGGGATGTACCTGATATTCCCTCATCGGCGTAGATATCTACCAGTTCCCAGTTCTCACGGTGCTTTACAAGATCTTCATAATAGTTTTTCTGTAATTCGTATGAAGAGGTCTGGTTCGGGTCATCTGTGGAAACTCTGGCATACACAGCTACTCTTTTATGTACTTCAGATTTGTAGAAATCTTCATGAGGTAACGCGGGGATAACATCGAGAACATCCTCGCTTACACCTTTGTATCGGGCACGGATCTTCTGTTTCCGGAGATCTGTGTCTCTTATGTCATTTTTATGCTCTTCCATGCGGATATACCTTCCTGTTAATGATTGCCGGCAGAAGCATAATAATATTATTTATGTTTTTTTACCATTCACTCATGGTTAAGTTCATTACCTCACGGTTAACAACAAAAATAATAACCAGTAAAATATGGTATTTTGTATCATTTGGTGGTAAGTGTATGGAGTATCTTGGATATACTGTTCAGTAGTTCTTTCTGCTTGTCATCGGGATAGTGCGAGATGATGGCATTTATATCGTTCAGATTATTCTGTGGGTATCCCGGTACCTGGCCATACAGCAGGTCATTGACAGTAACACCGAGGGCTTCGGATATCAGAGTCAGCTTGTGGAGACTGGGCCTCTTTCTGCCACATTCGATGAGGCTGATATAGGCGGCGGATGTTCCTATCCTGAATGCCAGCTCTTCCTGCGTGATTTTCTTGTAAAATCTGTACTGCCGGATCTGTTTACCGATAGTTGTATAGTCTATATGCATAGATAAGCCTCCTTTTATTGTCTTAAAAAGGGCATTGCCCCAATAATACTACTACCCTAAAAAGGGATTATAGGGCATAATATAATAAAAATCAACAGGAGTTTTTAAACATGATTACATATGACAGATTATGGGCATACATGAAGAAAAACGGTGTTTCCCAGTACCGTCTTATAAATCAGGGAATAAGCCATTCGACCCTTTCCAGGCTTAAGCATAACCAATCTGTAAATACGGATACGTTGGACAAGCTATGCTCCATTTTGGACTGCGAGCTGGAAGATATTGCAAGGTATGAGAAGAAACAGTCCGAGAAATAATGATATAATTGTGTAAAGATTTTGTATGGATCAATATTTGTTGTGATGATAAGAGTTTGTAGTTAAGAAGATTAGGATGTTTTTACAATATGGAGGTGCCATATGAAAAAGAGTATTATCTTATTTATATTGATAGGAATAGTAATGACAGGATGTAATTGTGAATCATCGGCAGATAATTTAACAAATATACCAACTGTAACAGATACAATTACGGCGACACCCATCCCGGTTGTTGAAAAGGAAGAAATTGATCCGATGGTCGAGAATTTGGTCAGTTCGATAGATAGTATCGGTGAAGTCGAATTAGATGATGAGGCGACTATTGAAAAACTAATAACTCAGTATAATTCTTTAGATGAAAATAAAAAAAATCAGGTCCGAAATCATAATCTTCTCATAGAGGCTGAGAAAACACTAGAACAGATAAAAAAAGAAAACTTAGAAAAATACTGTGAAGAGATTAAAGGTAAATGGAAACAGAAAAATTCTGACAGCGATAGTACTTATATGGTTGGTGTAATTGATGATAATACCATAAAAATATTTAGTGCTTATAATGATGGAAAGATATTGACTCTCTATTGGAATGGATCGTATGACGAGCCGACAGAAGTACTAGAAAGTTACTCATGGGTTTCCCAAAAAGATACAGTAGGCTCCCAGTATTGGCCGCGTTCATCTATAGATGAAACTAAAGAGTTCTCATTTGTTGATGGTACACTTGTTTGTGAGGGAAAACAATCGGGAACCACCTTTAAGATAGAATTTGAGCATGCCGATATAGATCTAAACGGATATAATGAAGATAACATAGACAACAATAACGAAGTGGAGCATTTCTGGGGAATTGATATTACACCAACAAAGGTATATGGATTTGGCTCTCAGGGTTATGAATCCATGATGTATTATGCTCCCAAAGCAATACTTCAGATACGTGCGATGAATGTAGATTTTTCAAAAGAAGAATATGAAGAACAGTTTGAGGATGTTTGGGAATGGTATACATATGACACTAAAACATCAGAAACTTATAAAGTATTTTCAGAGGAAGATTATATCATCGATGGTCAAAAGACGAAGATACTTGGGTATAGTGCCGAAATGTATGGGTGCAAATATGTTAAATACTATAGTACAATATTTTATGATTCAAGCAATAATTCAATTATAAGTATTGCCATTACATGTGGTTATGAAACGGAATATGATTATTATACGGACTTTAAACAAATACTAGAATCCATTAGCCAACAATAATGAAATGAATTCAGATTAGAATTGGTATAAAAAAATGAAGGGAACCCAAATGCTCTTTATGAGATTGGGTTCCCATTTTTTAGGAAACTTTAGAGGTTTCAAGAATAGGAAGGTCATTGTCTTCGAGAAAATAATTTACCTTGTCGATATCATAGATTTCTCTGTTGAAGCATATAATGATAGCTGCGTCTCGTTTATTCTTTGAATAAAGAACCATATCATTAAGTTTTAGAGCTCTTTCGGCGGATTTAAGATCCATATGCATGGCAAGACATAAAGCAATAATACGGTCTTTAGTTGGGTTCTTTCTATTACCGTTCAAAATAGCATACGCATAATCCTTAGATAGAAGACTTTGTTTGATTATTTCCGGAACAGACAGATTATGTTTTGCAATGTACTCATTCAGATAATCAGATAAAGCAGGTAATTTACCTTGAAGTTCATCTTTTAAAAATTTTGAGAGGTCATTTGGCCCGGCATTCTTAAGTATCTCATCTAGTCTAGAGGTTTCTTTCTCATTCATGGACAAATCCTTTCTGATCAAATATTAAAGATCAATTAGTGGTCTTGGCATTTTCAATTATATAACGAAAGCTTGCTTCATCATCGTTTTTTGTTCCGACACGCTGTATCATTTGAAGAATTAGGACACTATTAGGTTCGTTTGTTGGAATGAATATTATGTATCCGGTATAGATATCATTAAATAACTCGCCAAATCCACTGTTCAGCATTCCGCTAACATTCACAAGTATTGAATCCCTGCCTGCAATCTGTATCTCTTCAGTATATGTTACTTGTACATTGTCAAAAAATGAAGATATATGAGATAGTGCAGATGATTTAGGGTCTATTTTGATGTCATCGTATTTTTCGTATACAGAATATGATGCTATAGAAGCGATAAAAGCTTCTGAGGGATCGTTTTCTCCGATGTCAATGTCTACTAATGAAATCATTGGAAGTTCAGTATATGTAAATGAATTGCTTCTGCTGTTGACACCTAACATTGTCGAATATATATCATCTTCTCCGGCAGCTCTGAATTGTTTGGGTATAATAAAACGGATGCCCTCTTGTTCATATACTTTTTCACCTGTAGATAGTAATGTTACGTTTTTGTTAGGTTTCGGAGGTGGATCAAGTATATAGCTGTCTGTATCCGAACTTATTTTTGTAAAAACTTCAGTATTCCAATTAAGACTTTGGGTTTTGAAGATAAGTTCGGAAAAATCATCGTTTACCTGTGCAGTGATGTCACAGTGCATAAGAGATAAGGCAATAGTGATTTTCCCATCTTCTAATTTCCATGGGCATTCAACCTCGGTCCATTCTACATCAATGCAATAATAATATGCTAGACCATCCGCAGCTATTACAAGTTTTTCACGGTCATTTCCTTCATAAGTTCCTATTGGACTCATAAGGTTTAGCCCATCATCTATGAAAGTCGGCTCAAGTGATTCTGTAGGAGTTACCTCTGTAGGAGTAGTTTCTGTACCAGTCACTGCTTCGGATATTGCGACAGGATCAATCGTGGGAGTCAGGTTGGGAGCTTCTAAACTTGTAATATCCTGCTGAGGGGGCGCTTGTGTATTAGTTGGATAAGATTCGCCATCTGAATCTTTATGTGTTAGTTCTTCCGCTGATTTTCCATTCTTGATACAAATGATGATTATAACTATCATCGCAACTGTTATGATGGTGCATGCGGCGACAATAAATGTGCGATTTATCCTGATAGATTTTTTGGCACATTTTTGAAGAGCAGTTTTTAACTCTTCGGCAGAAGCGTATCGCTTATCGGGATCCAACTGGGTACATTTGCTTATGACGTTTTTTAATTCGTCGGTGCAGCCTGAAGTACTATTTAGCTTGCCGGTGAGCATATATCCAATAAGAATGCCGACGGCATATAGGTCGGTTTGAATATTTGAAGCTCCAAAGCCGTATTGTTCGGGAGCTGCAAAACCGTGAGTACCTAATAAGGTAGTATCCTGAATTTGCCCGGGAGTGACTGGTTTGGCGCTGTTCAGATCTAGGAGGATAACCCTTTTGTCTTCTGTAAGCATGATATTTGAAGGTTTGATATCTCTGTGAATAATGGGAGGTTCCATAGTATGAAGCCTTGAAAGAATATCACAAAGCATACTCGAAATCTTAATAGTTTCGTCAATAGAAAAAGTCCCGTATTTCTGTATATAAGTCTCTAAATCCGTCCCAGAGATATACTCTTCGAAAACTATTAGGTTTTCCCCTTGCTTAATAAACTCATGAATTTTTGGCACACCAATAACAGGATGTTCATAAAGCTGCTTATAAACATCTGGATTATAAAGAGAACGGATTTTTTTAACATATGTCTTGGAAGATTCTGTATGTTGGACAAGATATACTCCATGATCATTGTCCAAAACGGCAATCTCTTTATAGTAGGAGAGCCTAAGCTCTATATCCATTTCCTCATCAGTCATTGAATGTACCTCATAACATGGTCTTCAGAGAATATTATAGCGTTTAAACCACCTTTTAGTCAATAAAAATGTATTAATCGGAGAAGATTATATATAAAAGATAGATTAGGGGAAGATATTGTGCTGACAGCACACCATGTATAAGAAGAAAGATGATAATATGGGCATGTAGAAAAGAAGAGGTGGAACATAAGAGAGGAGGAAATAATGATTGTGCTGTCAGCACACCACTTCTAAAAGAAATCCTGTTAATCTTAATTCATCAGCGAACAAGGAGGACAAAAAATGAACAGTTTCGGGAAGTTTCTAATGACAGTTTTCATCATTCTCTATGTAGTATCACCGGTTGATGCTTGTCCAGGACCGATAGATGACATCATTGTGATACTGTTGGGTATGGCTCTTAAGAAAGGAGATGGGAAACTGATCAAAGAATAACATGATATAATGACACCCCAACCCGTTACTAACAATGGGTTGGGGAGAATTGTAAAAATAGTATAACTTTATAACAAAAAATTAAGTAAAGGAGAAAATAATATTATGAGAAATTGGAGTTTTACATTTATAAATGAGGAAGACTGTATGAAGTCATTTGCTGAATTCCAGGCATTATTTAATGAGAGCGAAGATTTTAAGAAGAAAAAGATATTTTTCTGTGCATTGAAGGGTAAAGATGATATATACAAAATATTCTTAGGAATTGAAGATACTGTAGTCGGTTCGTTTAAAGTTAGCACAATTAATGAATTTGATAAGAATTTAGAGAATGTATTTGTTGCATTCAGGTCAGACTGTAAAGATATTACTGTTGAATTACCTGCAGATTGCAAGATAGCAAGTTGGTGGGAACCTGAACGAATGGAAAAGAGGTAGGATAAGAATGAGAGAATATGCTTTTAAGATGCTTGATAGGAAGAGCAGGGATGATGTTGCTAAGAAGATGCTGGAATTTGTTAGAGATAAAAAGAGCTTTGAACGTGAAGATATCAAGATAATGAAATCTGAAGTCAAGAATGGATATATCGTAAGCATGAAAATAGCAGATTATGTTCCTACTTTCGTGAGCATTAAGACAGATAATGATTCGAAAGATAGTATTAATCCGGTAGTTCTTATGGATACGGACTTTTTTCCATACGAGTTATCGATACCAAACAAGACAGAGATATCCATATCATGGAGTGAGGATAACAATGATAATTGTTAAAAACCCGGGCGAAGTAATGTCCATTATCAGGATATCGCCAAGATCATGGATGGTAAGACAAGGAAAAGCTTTAGGCATCATGTCAATCAGGGACATGGTGCTTTTTTGTTGTAAAACACAGTTCTACTTGGTGTGAAATTGCAGATTTTGGCTGTTTAAATCATTTAACTTTGTGGTTGATTATTGTGCTGTCAGCACACCATATGATAAAAATCGGATGATATAATGAACTCACAAAGAAACAAAGAAACAAAAAATCTTTATAAAACAGGAGGAAAACAATATGAAAATGAACCGAGTAAACGAATTAGTAGCATCAATGAAGTCTTTTGGCAAGGAAAAGTATTACAGGGATGAAGTTTTTACTGAAATGTTAACGCTTGAGCGGGAAATCGCCGCACTTACCTTTAATCTGGACTGGAACTCTACAGCTAATTTGAAAATATGGGATGTGGAAAGGCACCTGGAACAGTTAAATAATGAATGTGGCAATGTTGCCAATGAGGAATTGAAATATTTTATGGATGGATCCAAAAAACTAAATAATTATATTAAAACTGAAATATCCCGAAGAAAAGGGACCGGAAAAGTATTTAAAACATTGGAAAATATAAATACACCCAAATTAATCCTTGAGAATGTAGAGCTGAAAAATGATGATGAAAGAGTAAAATTGGATGCGGTGATAATAACATCACAAATGATTACAATAGTTGAAATTAAGAATACTTCAAAAAATGTTTATATTAATGAAAATGGTGTTTACTACAGAAAAGATGAACGCTGTATACAGGATTGTAACATTGAAGACAGAATGAAGTTAAAGGAAGAATTACTGAAAAAGATACTTTATGCAAGAGAATTTGATAATGTATCAGTTAATAGTTTGGTTGTTTTCACTAATGATATGGTAGAAATTGAGAACAGATGTGAGAAGATAATGACATGTTTTACCAGCCAGATAAACTCCATTATAGAAAAGCAGCATAGCGACATGTGTCTGACTTATAATGAGATGATTAAGATCTACAGAACCGTGAGAGCAGCAACAATTAAGGAAGAGTACTTTGGAGCGTTGAATGTAGAAAGTTATAAAGCCGATTTTGCAACACTCCTTGCTATCCTTGAAGAAGCATCAGCTAAGAAAGATCCAGTTGAAGAAGAACAAATAGTTGTTGTAAGTAAGGATAGATGGGGCTGGTTAAGACGGTTATTTAATCTGAAAAAAGCTAGTTGATTGGTCGTAAGCGCCGTAAGTTCGGTTGATAGCGGTACATTGAAAGGGGGGAGATATACTAAATAGTAAGAGAAAACATTATCCTTCCCGCTGAAAATAATTCTGGCGGGAAGGAAAAGAGTGTAGCACGCAGGTATGATTCTTAATTTATGGAGGAAAAAATTATGAGTAGATTTACAATGTGCCCTGAATGTGGAAGAAGAATGAGAAAAATAAGCGAAGATGAATACTATTGCCCTTATTGCGCAGATAATGATGATGACATGCCGGATTGTTGTAAATCATGTGGAGGTAATTACCCCGAATGTACAACAAGCTGTTCATTGGTTGATGATTAAAATGACAAAGCATGTAAACTTAGATTTGAGATAATGTTATGAAATACTGATGTAATAATCTATTAAGGTTGCCTGGCGGTCGCAATATATAGTTAGGACCGCCAGGAGTTGCATTTTTTCAAGTTTAGTTGCGAATAGAAAGAGTAGATTAAAAATGTTGCAGACATTTAAAAAAAGTTGCAAAAACGGTGATATTATTGCAAAAAAATGCAACGTAGTATATAATGATGACGTTAGCAAGAGAATAAATTGTTAAAGGAGAAATATTATGGGAAAAAATACAGATACCACATTTCTTTGTATAAAGTTAAAGGAACTTAGAGAAAGTAATAACTGTACTATGGATGAGATGGCCAGGAAACTGTCTGTCTTTGATAATGGGATAATTCCTAATAAATCATCTATCTCAAGACTGGAATCAGGAAACACAAGCGAAAAAACACTTATTGAGATGGCAACTAAGTATTGTAAGGCGTTTGGTATGACGGATAAACAGATTGAACGGTTTATGCGAGGAACTAGGATAGCTATCCCGGATACTTCTGCCTTATTAAAGAATTCTCAGCTTATAGATGAATTAAATAAGGAATATGACAAAGTAATAATACCAAAGGTGGTAGTCGATGAGCTTGATTATAATAAAAACCATAATAGCAATACCAATATAGCAAAGAAAGCATGGGAGATAATACGGGGAATCGGTTACGGTGATAAAGTGATTCTCATGGATTATAACGGGTCGCAGCATGAAACTAATGATAACAAAATCATAAGCATAGCCCGGGAGGCAGCCGTAAAGTATTCTTCTAAGGTTGATATCATAACTGAAGATACCGATTTTTCTGCTTATTTGAAAGAAGATGAATATGTAACGGCAATTCATCTGCGTGATTATATGAAGAGCAGACAGGAAATCTTAAATATGGATCGCATGGAATATTTTGATTCTTTGTTTTTGGATTCATATGAGGGTATAGACAAACCTACAGAAAAAGAGGTGAATGGGTATCTGGGAGATGGAAACACATTGATTATTTCTGCAATAAGGAATAATGGCGTTTCCAATGAACTGCGTAAAGAGAAAATAAAATGGCTTATACAATGCGGAGCCGATATAAATGAGCGTGACTGCAGCAGAAGATATTTTCCGCCCCTTACCCATGCCGTTCAGAAAAATGATCTTGATATGGTCAAGTTTTTACTGAATGAATGTAATGCGAATCCAAATGTGGGAAGCAGAAATCCGCACGATTCGGGTTATTTACGTCAGAAAAATGAGGGGAACATGCCTCTCATGGTAGCGGCATGGCATGGTCGGGAGACAATTGTAAGGCTTTTATGTGAAAATGAGAAAACAAGCATAAACCAACAGGATGCTAACGGGTTTACAGCATTAATGAAGGCCTGCATGAACGGAAAGATAAGATGCAGGGATATACTTTTAGAGTTTCATGCAGATGTAAAGATAGTTGATATTAATGGTCTGACTTATGAAGATCATTATAACAAATTCCTCGAAAATGGACCTGAAGAAAAGAGATTTGACAGGGGAAACAATAAAGGAAAATCTTTTAATCATAATCGAAGAAATTAGCAATATAGTCTTGGAATAAGGAGATCAATGAGCATGAACGAACAGATGAAAACGGACTTCTTAAGACGGAGGATGATCCAACTTCGCGAAAAAAACGGCTATTCGATATCTCAGCTTGCACTGGAGCTTTTTACAAATAAGTCAACAATATCTAGAGTTGAAAAGATAGGCGGAGATACAGGCTTCAACACAGTACACAATTATGCAATGAAATATTGCAAAACATTTGGGATGACTCCGAAGCAGCAGGATCTGTTTTTAAGGGGAGAAAAGGCAGTTGTTGTTGATACTTCAGCACTTTTTAAGCGCCCGGATTTAATAGGCGAATTAAGTGAAGAATATAGCTGCGTATTTGTTCCGGGATTTGTAATAGACGAACTTAAGGATATAAAAAACAATAATCCTAACGAGTATGGGGATAGAGCTCTTGATCTGCTTACCAAAATACAAAGGAACGAAAAGATACATACAAAAAGTTATTCGATTCCAAATGTAACCGATCTGGCTATAGTTGATATTGCAAATGCTGTTTCCGAAGAGTTTGGGTGTGATGTCGATATCATCACAAACGATGTTCCTTTAGCATTAAAGATTAAAGGATGTATTCGGGACAAGTCAGTTTACAGACTTCTGTTTCTAGAGGAATATGCGGCTGTAAGGCAACATATTATAAATATGAAAGTTTTGAATGCTTTAAATGATTTTTATTCGGATTCGTACGATGATGTTGAACAAGTATTAGACATCAAGGTTCCTGCAAAGGGAGATGAAGGATGGAATGCGTATCTTGCTGATGGTACAACAATGATAATATCGGCAGTGAAGAAAACGGATGTCCCAATCGAGCAACGGAAACGAAAAATACGATGGCTGATTAAACAAGGTGCTGATATTGATAGACGTGATTGTGAAAGTAAGAATTTTCCACCGATTACACATGCTATAAAACTGCATGATTATGAAATGTTTGCTTTTTTATATCACGAGTGTAAAGCTAATCCCAATGTAGGAAGCCGGAATCCGTATGATATCGGAAAGATAAGGCAAAAAAATGATGGAAATATGCCCTTGATGGTTGCTGCATGGGAAAACCAGATAGATATGGTCAAAGATCTATGTGCTGATAAGAGAGTTAGCCTTAATCAGCAGGATGGAAACGGATTTACCGCACTGATAAAGGCATGTTATTGGGGAAACAAAGAGTGCAGGAAAATTATAGAAGATGCGGGAGCTGATAAATCAATATTAGATCATGAAGGTTTTTCAGCTGAAGATCGATGGGACGAGTGTATACGTATCGGAAGATACAAGGAGAGAAAGTTATAATGATTGATAGGGTTTGTATCTCTATAAATAATAAATGTAATCTTAATTGCAGATACTGTCATTTTCATGAAAAAAAAATTATTGAAGATGCAGACATGGATATTTTTGCTGTATTAGACAATATTATATGTTATGCGAAGGACATCTTTAAAATAGGCTTTGTTGGAAATGGGGAATGCTTTTTGGATTGGGATCAGCTTAAAGCCTATATTGTTTATTTAGAAGGACATGAAAATATAAAGGTATATACCATTACAAATGGAACGGTATCGCTTCCTGATGAAGAATGGCTGTTTTTGGAAGAACATGAAGTTAACGTCGGTTTTTCTATAGACGGTTACAAAGAATTGCACAATAAATATAGATGTGATTCGTTTGATCTGGTAATGAAGAACCTTGAAGCGTATAAACGTGTTACAGGACATTACCCTACTTTTAATGCTACAGTGGGAAAAGACAGTATTAAGAATGCTGAAAAAGTAATTGGATTTTTTAAACCGTACGGGACAAGGGTTACATTCTCGAGGATGATAGGAAAATTTGGGATTTCCTTGCAGGATTATAGAGATTTTTTGAATGTAGCTGAAAAAGAGATACCGATAAGAAGAGGCGGATTTGACTGCACTATGTACGGCGGACAATGTGCAGCCGGTTTAAATAACTATTTCTTCTCTAATGGTAAAATTTTTTATTGTGGGAACTGTGTTGACCTTCCTCCTGTCGGAGATAGTTCTATGCCGTTTGAGGAACTGGAAAAGATACGGTTATCCTTTGATCGGAATTATTGTTATAAGGAGCAACTATGAGAATTGGCCTATATGGTATGCCTACAGCCGGTAAGTCATATATAATGGAACAAATTGATTTTATGCCGAGCTTTAATGGTAGTAAATTACTTAGGGAGATGCTTCCTGATTTTGATGCGGCAAGTGAGTCTGATAGAAATTTAACTCGCCATAGGTTGGCAGAAAAATTAAGAGATATAGACTCGTTTATTATGGACGGACATTATGCATTTGGGAATCAGGTCGTATTTACAGAAAGTGACGGGCTTTTATATGATGTTTTTATCTATCTGTATATTTCACCGGATAAGCTGATGGAACGTATGAAGGTCTCAGAGCGTAACTGTAAGTATCTGAAATATGATATTTCGGAATGGCAAAAGAGGGAAGTAGAGAGCCTAAGAGCGTATTGTCATATAAATGAAAAGGATTTTTATGTATTGGATAATCCTCCGGAAAACGTTTTTGATGATGTGTCAGAGATTATAGATTTTATAAAGGATGTATCAGATGGATATAGTTGTGTAGCTTTAGCGGGAGATATTGCAAAGGATATCCTTGAAAAATCAAAGTCGGATACAGTTATCCTTATGGATGGAGATAAGACATTGACTATAGAGGATACTTCAAATAAGGTTTTTGGTTATCAGACTCATTTATATGATGGGAATTTTTACACAGGTTATCAGTCATGGAAGCAAGGGAAAGAGTTTGATGATTATTGTTTTAAAGATTTAGATTATATGCCGGTTGCCTTAAATGAAAAGATATATAAGGAGATAGGACATGATACCTTCATCCTTACCTCTGGTCATGAAAGAATATGGGGATATATTTCTAAAGAGTTAAATGTCCCATTCTATTATGGCAGAGAAATGTCTGCAGAGACAAAACTTTATGTAACCAAGCGTTTGCAGAAAGCAGGTAAGAAGGTTATAGCTTATGGTGACGGGATGAATGATTACTATATGTTAAAGCAAGCCGATAAAGGCTATTTAGTGACAAAGAAAGATTCAAGCATTAGCAGATCACTAAAAGGAAAGAACTTGGAGGGACTTAACCTTGTATGAGTTGGAGAAAAATGAAGAGATAAGAAGACTTATCGAAATAACAAAATCGAATTCGGGTATTTCGGGACCTGAATTGGTCAAAGCACATATCGCTTTAGGGGAACATCTGGGAAGACATATGAAAACACTTGATCCTAAAGATACAACAATTGTTGCTTTCCTTAGGGGCGGGATATTTTTCGCCGAAGGGTTATATTTTTCTTTAGGATGTAAGTTCCAGACTTTTGACCCTAAGCATGAAGAGTTTTTTAGACCAGATACCAAAAATGTTATTTTAGCAGATTCTGTAATCAACACGGGCAAGTCTATCATGAAGATATATAATAAGGATATGATAGTTGCAAGCTGTGTAATAAATGAGAGTGCAGTACCATTGTTTGAAGAAAGCCTATACACGGTACGCATATCGAAGAATTCCTTTGTAGGTATGAATGTAAAAAAGCAAGCAGGGAATAAAGGACCAGATACGACTTTGAGACTTTTTAACCAGTTATAAAAACAAGATGAATTTAAAAGTGACCAGGTGAAACTGGTCATTTTTTTGTTGAAGTTGCAAAAATGCAGAAAAAGTTGCAAAAAAAGCCTGACAGAAATGATGTGTTGCAGATTCTTTAAAAGAGTTGCACAAAGATGTGATATACAAGGCTTTGTTGCAACATGTTGCGTATGGTTGCGATATAGGCTCAAAATATAGACAAAAATGCAACGACAGTATATAATGGCATCAGTAACAAAGAAAGCCACCCCAAACCCTTTACAAAATGAAAGGAGATCTGCAAATGAACAGTTTTGGAAAATTCTTGATGACACTCTTTATTATCCTGTATGTGGTATCACCTGTTGATGCGTGTCCTGGTCCGATAGACGACATTATCGTGATACTGTTAGGTATGGCTCTTAAGAAAGGAGATGGGAAACTGATCAAGGACTGATCACCCGATTAATGGCAGACCGTAAAAAAGAATTGATATTGTGCTGACAGTACACCCGTTGCATAAGAAAAGATGTTACTATCTATTTGCAAGAACAAAAAGGAGGTTGTTCTTCAAAAAGAAAATGATTGTACTAACAGCACAACACTTCGAAAACAAAAGATGTTAAACTAATCACATCAAAGAACAAAGGAGGACAAAAAAATGAACAGTTTCGGGAAGTTTCTAATGACAGTTTTCATCATTCTCTATGTAGTATCACCGATTGATGCTTGTCCGGGACCAATAGATGACATCATCGTGATACTTTTGGGAATGGCACTCAAGAAAGGAGATGAGAAACTGATTAAAGAGTAACCCAAAAAGAAGTTGCAACACAGGCTAAAACAACAAAACAATCTGAAGGAGGAATAATTCTATGAGAACATGGAGTTTTGTATTTGTTAACAAAGAGGATTGTGATAAGGCATTTAACCAGATGTTTGAACTGTTTAAGAATGTAGAAGCATTTGCCGAGAAGAAGGTTATAATTTGCAGAGCAAATGAAAATGACGGTTTTTGGAAAGTATTCCTAAGTATTGAAGATACAGTTGCCGGAACTTATACAGTAACAACAAACATCACACCGGACCAGAAAATAAGTAATGTATTCACAACAACAAAAGCAGAATCTGAGAATGTGAAAGTTGAGCTACCTAAGGATTGTAAGATTATATCTTGGTATGAAGCATGTTAGAGAAAAAATGAAATGAAGGACTGACAGAGCAGTGAAAAACGGTACTACCCCCCACTCGATTTCATAATCGGGTGGGGATGAATAAAAATATATGTAGCAAAGTGTATAGCATCATGAAAGGAGAAAACCTATGAATATTTACACTACGAACGAATGGAAGGGATACGGAAAACAGAATTACTATTGGAATGAATATCGAAAGGAAGGAGATGAAATTTTAAAGTATAAGTGCCACAGGCAGAAAGTATTTGACGGAGATGAGAGCAACTGGGTAAAAGACGAAACATTAGAGGAATCCTGGAACATAGATGATCCTAATATGCCGGATTGGCTTCATAACTATTTATAAACAAAACAATAACTCTGATACTTACTGTAAGTTGTTACCATAATATTAGTGGAGGAAAAAAATATGCATTATGCTGTTATAGACGAAGAATTTTGTAAAGTTGCTCGAGGGGCAAGAACAAAAGAATATAATCTTAAGAATGAGATAATCCAGATAGGAATTGTACTTCTTAATGAGGCTTATGAAGTAGTTGATAAGTTTGATGCATATGTTAAGCCTGAACATGGTTATGTAGATGATTATATCAGAAATCTTACAGGGATTAACCAGTATCTGGTATCAAAGGGAGAGACATTGGAAAATGTCTTAACCAAGATTAAAGAATGGTTGCCGGAAGAGACGACGATGGTCTCATGGAGTATGCATGATCGTAAGCAGCTTTTAACAGAAACCAAGGCTAAAAACATAGATACTGAATGGTTAAAGGATAAATTTGAAACATGGACTGACTGTCAGGCAGAATTCCGTAAGAAGATTGATTCTCGAAAAGATTACAGGTTGGAAGAAGCGGTAAACCTTTCAAATGTGGTATCCGAAGGTAATTATCATGATGGTTTAGCTGATGCGTACAATACAGCGATGTTGTTTAGAAAAATAAGAAAAGATGAAAACTTTAAACTTAATGCAAATTATGTTAGAGCTGATGAAGAAACAAATGGAATAACATTCTCATTAGCGGATCTTCTGAATGGCTTGGTAATAGCATAGTTGACATTGAGATAAGCATTGCAAAAGATACAAGGAACATAAAGTTACTGTGTAAGAATTTATAAAAGTATTCAGGTTAAAGAATGGACTGTACTTTCGTCATAAAAAAGGTCCAGTCCATTCCACCTAGTATGGAAATATTAACAAAGAGGGAGGAAGGATCCATGTCTAGTGAAAAAGTGGTAACCAAGATAACTGATAAATTTAGAGAGTATAATTCAAAGCTTACTGTGATCAGGGTGATCCGGTATGGATTTACTTATCTGGTTATAGCAGTTTATGATGTTTCTAACGGTTTCAGGGAGATGGATCCGCTCTATCTTTATGACGGGCTGACCGGAAGGATAACAGGGTATTGCCCTACGGCAAACCTAAGGAGATTCTCAAGAATGCAGAAATGGGGTAAAGTGATATATACAAACCCCTTGGTAGAACAAGATACTATGGAGAATAAAGATGCAGACGGTTACTAAAATTTTGAGCAATAAAAGACTTATTGAAAATATATTTAATGATTGTAAATCTAAAGGAATAAGATCGTGGGTTACCGGAATGCCTACCGGATTCTTTGATCTTGATTATATGACCCGGGGACTTCAAGACGGAAATCTGATATTACTGACCGGACGTTCATTTACGGGTAAGACAGCTCTTGCTTTAAGTATATCAAGGTATGCTGCACTTAAAGAAAACAAGGCAGTTGCCTATTTTACCACCCGAAGCACAGGAAAACAGATTATGACACGGCTGCTATCAATGGATGCAGAAGTAAACGTCCAGGATTTAATGTATGGGAAGATAGATAAGGATGGATGGCAGAAGCTGAAAGAAAGTGCAAAAAGAATAGCTGGATCACAATTGTATATAGATGATTCTCCGTGTATTACTTTAAACGAAATAAGAAACAAGTGCATGACGCTAAAAAAACGGAATAATCTGGGATTGATAGTGATAGATAGCCTTCAGTTCATACTCTCGGATTTAAAATACAAGTATTGTTCGGATGACAAAAAGAATCAGCTTTTAATGAGAGGCTTAAAAAGGATTGCCGTGGAAATGGATTGTCCGGTTGTTGTGATTTCAAAACTTCGGGAACCGGTGAAACTTGAGGATAATAGGCGACCAGAAATAACAGATCTTGATAGCTTTGACTATTTTGCACAGTATTCTGATGTTATCATTTTTATGTATCAAGACCGGGATTTTCGGTGTAAACTTCAGGATAAGGATATCCTGACGGATCTGATCATAGCCAAGAATCGTTCTGGGAAAGATGGGGTTGTGAAACTGAGACCGCAGTTTGAATATTCGCGGTTTATTAATTACATCTGAAAAAGGAGGAATTTGTATGGGTGCAGGAATGGGTTTTCTGGCGTTTATCGTACTGTTTGCCTTGCTGATGGGAAGCTGTAAGTGGATATTAACTTATGAGAGACAGGAGAAAATAGCAAAAGAGAGAAAAGTTATAAATTCGGACATGCTTAGCCGTGATTACATCGATGTTCCTTCGATAAAAAACTGTCCTAGATGTGGCTCAAAGGCTCATGTAACTACGTCGGTGTCTATACCTTCCATATTGTCGGAACCTGGGAAACTGGAGTTCAATAAGTATGACATTAGGATATATCATTCGGTTCATTGTAATAGTTGTTCGCTGGGCACCGGAAACCGTGAGGAGATGGCTGAAGTTATGAATGACTGGAATTCTCAGAAGATGATTAAATAAAGACTGTTTTGGCAGATTCTTACAAGAGGAAATGAATAAATGAATTCAGGAAGAACTGCAGTTGTGTTTCTGGACTGTCCAATTTGCATTTTGTTAAGGATTAGACCTGTTTTTTTCTGACTTAGACAGCCTTTTCTTTGAACATTTTTTTGATATAATAATACCATAACTAAAAACAATATCAACTAAAGAGAAAGAGGTGGTAAATATAGGAGAAATTGATTAGAGTAGCTTAAGCAAGAAAGCTGATTGATCTGATTATGAGAGCTTACTTTTCTAAGCTTGCTTATAGGTTAATAACTCTTTGGATGGATAATCGGATACGAACATGAAGGCAATGGGCTACACTTGATCTGATGCAGAGTCCTGCCTGATATTTGGCATAAAAGAAGGGTTATAAGCCTAATGTGATTAAAAAAACTGAATACGATTTAACGATTCTTTAAGTCAATAATTTATTAAAAAATTTGGAGGTAAAAATTATGGCATATGATAGACAGGGTTATATTACAAGGAGACTGATAAATGAGGTGGAGACTATGGATTCTGATGAATGGGAAGAAAAATATAATGAACTTGATTGGGAACATCAGATGAAAGTTGATGATGCAGTGGAGGGATTTGCAAATGGAGCAATCGGAGATGAACACTGGGATTCAGATGATTAAATTTCAATAAAACTATCGTCATACATGAATATAATAAACACGATAGTGAAAATCAAATACTCTCAAAGGTAAAATAAAACATATTTAAAATGGCAGAAAGGAGGAGTTATCGCCTTTCTGCCATTTGAGTATGTATGAGTTAGAGCCAAACTAAAATATCTTAAGGGAGTGAAGTCTACTTACGGTAAGAAGTTGTTAAATCCATCATTCTTTTCTGATATGTAGCACTATCAATTTTACCTTTACTATAATCTTTCATAATTTTATCAATTTTTGATTTTAATTCTGCTCTCTCGTCTTTTGGTTTTTTAAATAATCCCATTTATTTATACCTCCATAAAATCTCTGATAAAAACTATAATAATAGAATTTTCAACTTTTCAACAGTTGTATAAAGTCTAAAAAATATCAGTCATCAACCAATGAACAGCTTGTTGTACATTCAGGGTAATTACCTCCACATGATTTACAACAAGCAGGTTTTTTATCTACATAAGTCCAATTTCCACAATCAGGGCAAGTAAAAACACCATCGGATGTTTCTTCCATTTTTCCGCCGCAAACTCTACATTTTTTTGTTTTTGCCATATTAAGTCTCCTTTCCGCTAAATCACTTTTACAATCTCTATATTTGGTTTGTACCAACATTTATATTATCGACATTTTTTTAAATAATTATAACCCTTTATGTAAATGAATTGATTTTCCAATAATTTTTCTGTCTGGAAATATAGTAAAGTTCATGCCATTTATTTGGTTATAAATACCTGTTTTTGTCTTTGTTCTGAAGTGGCAGCACCCTGTCAGGTTCATCAAGGAATTTTGTAATGCTTTCTTCGATTGATTTTAACCGGTTATGTTCGGCAGCTTTTTCCTCGGCGGCAGTTAGAAATGCCTTCCGGTCGGCTTCAAGTTTTCTAAGATGTTCTTCGATATCCTTGATCTTAAGAGTGGCCGGATCGATGCCGGTATTCTTCAGCCAGCTCTTTGCTCCTTCAAACAATCTGAGTTGGTAATCATGTTCCCGTTCATACCTTTCTTTATCCCTGGACTTCTGGTAATTATCCCCGTATTTTTTGTTCTCCGCATATCGTTTGGCGACTGAGAGAATCTGGCGGAATTCCCTGATCTTTTTGTCAAGATCCGCTGCATTTCTCTTGTCCTGGTGGGATCCGGTGTTCAGCTCTTTTATACGGATCCGTAGTTCTTCTCTTGACTGAAGTCCAAGGGATCCCAGTTCTTCGTACATGGTAGCGATACGTCTGAGGTTTTCCCTGTCTTCATACTTAGCCAGACCTATGCTTTCAGCTTTCTTTTCATCCGGTATATCTATAAGTTTTGTTTGAATGGCTCCTTCATCTCGGAGGTTTTTCAGGATGGGAGAGTGGCAGCTTTCCTCTATCCGTTCTTTTATTCTTTCCTTGGTGTAATTTGGGCCCAGAGTGTTGGCCCTGCCCCTTACAAATCTGTCCTTCCCGAAAGGTCGGAATGAGATATATTTAGCAGCTCCTTCACCAAAAGTCTCACCGTGAATCTCATAACCTTTTTCTTTCATCAATCTTAAAAATTCTTCATAGGACAGTGCTGCTTTTATGCACTCGTTTATATCTTTCTTGACCTGGGCTTTCCAGGAATCTCCCTTCTTTGAATGGTACCATTCATTATATGTTTTCCCGGTATCCCTGAAGTCTTTTATGACTGATTTGTTGTGCTCCGCACACAGCTCGTCGCTTATGTCCCTGATACGGTAGTAATTCTTAAAAGTGGACCGAAACTTGTGGTGGTTTATATTGTCGGCAGCTGCGAAAATGATGTGATTGTGGATGTGCTCCCGGTCTATATGTGTTGCAAACACATAGGAATATCTGCCCTGAAGAAACCGGTCGGCAAGCTCCTTGCCGATCTGGTGGGCTTCCTCTCCGGATATCTCCCCGGGGGCAAAGGACTGGATGAGATGATAGGCTATATTCCTGTCGTGGGATTTGGTTTTACCGAGGGCAAACTTAAAGTCATACTCAGCTGTTTCCCTGCCACAGGCGAAAGTGGTCACCAGCACATTGTCATCTGTTTTATGGGGGTTGCATATGTAGTCTATTGCTCTTCCGACGGTAGCATTGATAGCATGGATTTTTGTAACTGCCATATCTTATCCATCTCCTTCTTCAGTTCATCTATATCTGACTGGTAAATGCTCCGGGTCTCGTTGCAGCGATGGGCCACCTGGTTCACATTGTTAGCTATGTTGCTTAGGAGATAGTTGTACCGCTGTATCTCTGAAAAATCTATGTCAAAGACAAATCCTCTGATTATTAGCTGGCGGATGAAAGCGGACTTGCTGCTCTTCCCGGACAGCCTGAATTTCTTATCTAATATCTCTGCTTCCTCGTCATTCAGGAAAATATGGAAGCTGTTCCTGTGGGTCAGTTTTTTCATGATCGTTTGTTTCCTTTCCAATTGTTTTTGTGTGATATACGGGATTGTAAAACCCGGGGGACAGGGGAACTCCCCTGCAAGCTGAAACCGGTCTTTTTTACGGAGTGAAAACGGGCGGTTTCCGACAAAGGGCGACCACCTTTG
>JAEEGL013697023.1_pt1 | contig 21225 bp, 18 predicted proteins | sample 9134231 | NCBI WGS metagenome assembly JAEEGL01 (sample SAMN16246548, study PRJNA631951) | gut metagenome | biome: gut microbiome; feature: rumen; material: fiber-attached | host: Bos | place: Iran: Karaj | collected 2018-10 | reverse complement strand
TGATTTCTGTGCTTTGCCGGAAGCACTGCTCTTATGGCTATTATCAAACCTGTCATCACTAACCAATGGCTTTTTCTTTACTACCGGGTCTTTAGAAACTGGCATGTTCGGAACCGGGGTATCGTATTGCGGTCTACGAACCTCCGTCTTTTCAAGTTCATTGCTTCCGGGCTTTACCACTATCTTCTTGGGACCGTATCGCTCTCGCATCCTACGGTCATAGTCGCCTTCAAGAGCCTTTTCTCTGGCAAGTTCTTCCCTTGTCTTGTATTCTTCTTCAAAGACATGGGGCTTTAAGTGATAGTTGTCCTCAGCAAACTTTATGACTTGTCTCTCTTTTGGTATGGGATCCGCAATAAGTCCGGTCAGCTTGTTTAAATAGAATACTTTGAGCTCATGAAGCGCTCTGGTAGCAGCCACATACAAAAGCTTTGCATAACTGTCATCTTTGGGATATGCCTCTTCGGAGGCATCATATATGATGACCGCATCAAACTCCAGACCCTTTGAATACTCTATGGGAATAACATAAACACCGTTTGAAAATTCCGTATCTTCTCCGGAGAAAAACTTTACCTCCGTCTTTTTATGCATGTAATCGTATACGTCTTTTACTTCCTGCGTATCTTTGCAGATTACAGCAATGGTCTCATACTCTTTTTTACGCATGAACTTGATACAGTCCAAAACAGCCTTTCGGTGTGATTCTACGTCGGGATTCTTTATGCAGCTTACATCTTCACCATGGCGAATTATGGGTTCAACCGGGTAAATGGGAAATGATGCATGCTTTAATATATCCGTAGCAAATTCGGAGATTTCCACAGTATTTCTGTAGCTCTTACGAAGGAGGCCAAAATAATCATACTTGTCGGGAAGCATGACCTTTTTAAGCTCCTCCCAATCCTGCAAACCGCAATCGAAATTGATGTTCTGTGAGACATCTCCCATTATGGTAAATGTACATTTACTCATGCAGTACTTGAGGGAGTAATAAACCGTCATTCCGAAATCCTGGGCTTCGTCTATTACCACATGGCTCGCTTCCTGAATGACCTCACTTTCCTTGATCCTCTTGTAGATATATGCGAGAGAAGCAAGATCATAAAGATCCGGGGCGTTTTTTTCATAGATTATCCCGGGTCTGTTTTTAAGCTCGTTATTTACAAATTCCTCGTAAAGATCAAATACGGAATCCTTCCAGATAAACTTGTTAAAGTAATTCTTATATTTTCTTTTGAGCCGTTTTTGTTCCTCTTCGTTGTATGTAAAATTCTTTCCGTAAAGTTCGGCATCAAGCTTGCTTTCCAAAAGATCGTTAAGCCTTTCGAACCGTCTAACCATGGACCATTCAGGATAATCTCTAAGAACTTTTTCAATCTCAGAACCGGTCATCAGAACATGACCGTTCTTTTCCATGAGCATGTCTTCTCTCGGAATATGCTCCCACTCCACTTTCTTACAGAAAAGCTCCAGTCTTTTAAACCATTCGCCGGTTCCCTTTATGCCGATGCTCTTCTCTTTCTTGTCAAAGGTACGGACTTTATACTTCTTCTGATCCCAGTCCTCGTAAAGTAACCTGATGAACAGGTCTTCCATGGTCATCTGGCGGACCCCGTAGACATCAAGGTCGGGAAGGACGCCGGTTATATAGTTCAGCAAAACTCTGTTGCTACCCACTATATAAAACCCATCGGGCTTGAATTCTCTCTCATAATTGTAAAGGATGTATGAGATACGGTGCATGGCCACCGTGGTCTTTCCGGATCCCGCACTTCCCTGTATAAGCACATTATGTTTGGGATTCTTACGTATTACTTCATTCTGCTCCTGCTGAATAGTTGCGATGATCTCGCTTAAGACATTTCTTTTGCTTTTAGACAGATATCTTGTCAGCAGCTCGTCGTTGGCAACCACATCGGAATCGTAATAATCCTTAATGACGCCGTCCTCGATCTCATATGTACGTTTTCTTTTGAGATCGACTCTATGGATTCCTTCCATTGGAACCGTGTATTGGCAGTTCCCAAGGCTGTGATCGTAGTAGACTGATGATATGGGTGCTCTCCAGCTGATAACCGCCGGTTTGGAGGGATTGTCTGCTATTACAGTCTTTCCGATATAGAAGGTTTCACGCACATTGTTCTCGTCATCTTCGATATCAATTCTTCCAAAGAAGGGTTTTATACAAGCTCTCTCTGCTCTCCGAAGATCATTCCTGACTTCATTAAATCTGGCATCGGTATTAAACCATTGTGCCAAGCCTTCTTTATCGTCGGCATCATAAACCTCGCGAAGGGATTTCAGTTCTTCCTGAAGATTATCAATGTTTTCATGGACATTCTTGAGATTATTCTCAGCGATCCCCGTGACTTGTTTAAGCTTGTTTTCTTCGTCTTCCCGGGTTGTTCCGTAGAAAGTTCCGGTTAACTTTTTTTCACTCATTTTGCGTCTCCTTCTGTGCTGTTTCTAAATAATAGCAAATAATTCAAAAAAGGTATAGACTTGTTTTTCGAATTATGGTATCATGCAAAATGAAGTGTACGAAAAAACCGATGCTACTCAAAAGCATCGGTTTTTCTTTTATGATCTGTATCTATTTGTCTATCCGATCAATCCGTTGACTCCTCGGAATCAACTACGCTGTCGCATATTACCGCAAGAGCAATAACTACATCCTGCATACTCTCATCCAGGATCGTTACGCGATAGGTGTCTTCCAATACTTACCTTTACTCCGGAAAGTTTTTCCAGAAGGTCCTCATTTGTAAAACCCTGCTTATTTTCAACGCTGGCAAATCCATTGTTGCCACCGGCTGACATGTCAAAAAATCCCATTTATTGCTCCTTCAAAAATATATTAAAGTATGACTATTACAAAGAAATAGAGAGTCCGTTCAGACTCCCTATTAATAAATAGCCTTAATACTACAAAAGCATTTTATTATAACTCCATCAAGCTTTCAACAATTTTCTGACATTTTATTAGTGAAATAACTCTTTAGCTTTCTTCTTCCCAGCCTTTGCATATATCCACCCAGCCTTCTGCTCCGGATGCATATTCAAGCTCTTCGGGAGTGATCTTTACGGATGTGAATTCATTTCCTCCCGCGGGATGAACATATTCAAATCGCTTCATGGAAACATCCAGCCAAATCGGAATATCCTTAGGAACAGCGAATGGGCAAACGCCTCCGGGCTGAAATCCGGTAATCTCCTCTACCTGCTCACGCGGGATCATGTGGGGTTTTGTATGAAAGTAAGATTTAAACTTAGAACTGTTTACTTTGCCATCCCCTGCCATAACAACTACGACAGGCTTCTCATCCACGACAAAAGATAATGTCTTGGCTATCTCCGGCTCACTACAACCAATCTGCTGCGCAGCATGTTCAACCGTATCTATGGTTTCAGTATGTTCCGTAAGCCTGTCACCCAGTGACTTTTCATCAAGAAATGCTTTTACTTTCTCGTTTATCATAGCACCACCTCCACACTAAACCATATTATAGCAAGCGCTTAACAATATGCAAAATAAAAGATTTCTATCTCCGGTAATAAATCAGTTTTATATTAAAAAAATATAACGTAATTATGACATCATAAAACCTTTTACTACCACACTTTTTTACATAAAAAATGTAGAGAGCCTTTCGACTCTCTACACTATAAATGCCTTTATTACAAGGCTTTTCGAGGTTTTGATTTGAAGTCTTATGCCACTACTTCCACCAGCTCAATCTTGAAGTTCAAGGCTTTGCCTGCAAGTTCATGATTTGCATCGAAAGTGATGGTAGTTTCTGTTTTTTCTGTTACCAGTACCTGAATCGGTCTACCATACATATCCTGTAAGAATGCTTTGTCACCGGCATTTAAATCTTCCGCACCGGCAAGCTGTGCAATCTCCAATGTCACTACATTGTCAGGGTCATGCTGACCATAAGCCACTTCCGGATTCAGGTGTACGTTTACGATTTGGCCCACTTCCATAGTAGCCACTGCCTCGTCAAAGCCTCGAATCATCATGCCTGCACCACATACGAATTCCAGTGGTTCGCCACGGTCATAGGAGCTATCAAACTGTGTACCATCATCCAGTGTGCCCTGGTAATGTACACGAACTGTCTTACCTACATTTGGGCCCTCAAATTCCGGCGCGCTATGGCATCCGCTGCATCCGCCACAGCCACCTTCTTCGTGCTCTTCGTCGTGATGTCCGCAACCGTGTTCGCCACAGCCATGATCTCCGCAGCTATGCTCTTCTTCATGGTGATGGTCACAGTTTACACCGGTATTGACTAGTTCGCCTTTCAAATAAGCTGCCACTGCAACATCTGCATCTCCCTCTGCACCGGCACAAAGCTCGATACCATTTTCATCTAAGGCCTGTTTTGCTCCGCCGCCGATGCCGCCACAAATCAGCACATCCACTTTTTGCTCGCTCAGTAAAGTAGCCAATGCGCCATGTCCACTTCCGTTGGAACTAATTACGGTAGATGCTACCACGCTGCCATCTTCTACTTCATAGATTTTAAACTCTTCTGTATGTCCAAAGTGTTGAAACACCTGTCCGTTGTCATAAGTAACTGCAATTTTCATTTGTATTTTCTTTCCTTTCTTTTTGCACTTGCTTTACCATTATACACGAAATATCTAAATCCACTTCATAAAAACCTCCGTCTAATAAAATACGCCATTCCCTTACCTGCTATGACCTAACGGTAAAGGAATGACGTTAATCCCACTACTCGGTAGCAATGGGCGTCTGTTTTCTTCAATTAATATAATGATAGCACCATATTACAAGAGTTTATCATACTTCCTTATCTATCGCTGCACCTTTAACATCTTCCTCAAGAAGCTTCATCTTGCTCATCATTTCTTTGATTTCTTGCTGTGCATCGTTTATGTCCGCATTCTTTATCTCGCCTTCGGTTACAGCATCGAGGATATCTTCGGTAAACTCTTCCTGCTCTTTCCGTTTTTCTTTCGCTTTTTCGATTCTTTCTTCGAGTTCTTCCTTCTTCTCCTTTTGAACCTTGGCTTCTTCTTCCTTTTTCTCCTGTTCTTCGTCGATATGCTCTTTTCCTTCCTCATAGAGCATTCCGAGAACTTCTTTTTCTGCGGCGTCCATTATCTTGTCCGCCTGCTCTCTTGCATCGAGCATAGGACTGTATTTAAGGCGCTCTATCTTCGTGTTGGAGATTATTGTGTTTTCTGTTTTTCTTTCATTTTCGGCATCGTAAATGTAATCAGAATAATACCTTTCGGATTCTTTCAGTTCCATAGCACGGTGCTGATACTCCGTAAGTCCCCTTACCCTGATCAGTCCTACTTCATTCATCTCATCTTGGGTGAGGGTTACATTGGATCCCTTTGTTCTGGAATCCGCTTCCTTTTCAAGGAGTTTCAACTGTCTTTCTTCTTCGCTGTTCTCGTCTATACCGTATTCTTTCCTGAGTTGTTCCCGGTTTTCCTTTATATTCTTTAATTCTTCCCTATATCCGGAGATTTCTTCTCTGATCTCAAGAATCCTCTGTCTGTGCGAGTCCAGATCCTTGTCAACCTTTTGGTCATTTGCAAAAGCATCTCCGATTATTTTCATAGCTGCCTTACGCGCCTGTTTTTTTCTGGCCGCTATAGGATCAGTTCTCTCTGTTAAAGCTGCTCCGTTAATAGATTTAACAGAATTGTTTTGTTTTTTACCATTACCGTCTGTATGGCGGTTTCTGATAGTTTCATCTCCAACAAAAATTGAATTATTTCTTACCTGCATAATGCACCTCCTTGTGCCCTATGAACAAGTGTCATTTATATCACTGATAAAAGTTTACCTTCCATGAATTTTAGCGCCATCCCTAGCTATCTTCTATATCGGCATTTCACTATAATTCTTAACCCTCTATTCCATATTACTTCAATAAAAAGCTTTGAAAGAATGGGACTTCAAAAATAGGACTGTTACTACCACACTTTTTTACATAAAAAATATAGAGAGTCTTTTCAGACTCTCTATACTAGAAATAGCTTAAACTATTTAATTACTTGTTGGCGATAGCTGCCTGTGCTGCTGTTTTCCGACGACGTTTTTTCTATTGATTTTAACATGCATTTTTTCCAATCGGCAGTATCAAAGCTTATAGTTTCGTTTCCGAACTTTGGATCAAGATACCATGAAAACGTACCCTTATCATAAATAATCCTATCGACAAATGCAGCAATCACGGTTTCAGGGATCTTGGCCCTTGGATCAAACGCCTTCATATTAATAAACTCTGTAAGGCTGTCCATCCGATTCTGCTTAAGCTTGTCCTCTTCCGATTCGAGAATCTGCTGTCTGTATTCATTATTGTTTTTTTCAAGACTTACGATCTGATCTTCCAGTTTTTGTTTCTTCTGGCGGAAAGCCTCTCTGGAAATATCTCCTTCGGTACACATATCGACAAGAACGGCAATCTTCTCTTTCAGCTTATCTATCTGGCGTATATTATACTCGACCTTTTCCTGATCATTATTACTGGAGCAGTTAATGTCCTTAAGGTCTTCCGCCATAGACATTGCCTCTTCATAAATTGCCTGGCGGTTACTAACCAGCTTTTTAAATATGAAATCAGCCATTATATCGAGCCTCCACTCCATGAAGGTGGAATTATCACATATTCCTTCGATATCAAGCCCCTTCTTCAACCTTGATGCCGGTGTACCCGTCTTTAATTGTCCGTAACACTGATAAATAAATGATGCGTCTCCGTTCTTTGTTTTGTGAGCAACCCTTCGGTTCATGGAGTGTCCGCATGTACATTTACACTTAGACACCCATATATGCTTGCTGGGAGTATACCCCTGACAGACAAGCCTTCCATCTGCATCTTCCTTTATAAGACTTCGTGATTTTTTGAGTCTTTGAGCTTCGTCAAAATCTTCCGGCGAAATTATAGGTTCATGCGTACCTTCAACATATACCCTTTCAATCTCACCATGGTTATTGATCTTCTTCTGCGTCAGGTAGTCAGGAACATACTGTTTGCGATACTCTATTCGACCGCAATAGAAAGAATTGCCGAGCACTCTGTTGATATTCCCTGCTTGCCACCGTGTTAGCCCGGTAGCAGTCTTCCGGCCTTCCTGCTCCATTATATCTTGTATTTTACGCACTCCGCATCCTGACAGATAGAGTTCAAAGATTCTCTTCACGGTATCGGCCTGTTCTTTATTGATGACCATATTTCCATCAATGCGGTCATACCCGAGAATATTACCGTTGCCATAGAATACCCCGTTTTTGAAGGAGATCATCTGTCCTGCTTTTACGCGCTGTGATATCTTCTTACTCTCATTCTGAGCCAGAGTTGCCATGATTGACAGTCTCAGCTCTCCGTCTTCATCATTCAGTGTCCAGATATTGTCTTCTGTGAACCACACCTCCACTCCGTAACTTTTGAGGATCCTTGTCTGTTGCAGTGTATCCACTGTATTTCTTGCAAAACGGGAAACCTCTCTCGTTACTATCAGACCAAATCTTTTGTCCTTGGCATCCTGCATCATCCGAATGAATCCTTCCCTTTTATTTATAGAAGTTCCGGTTATTCCTTCATCGATGTATCTTTCAACGAGTTCCCACTCTGGATGCCTCTCTAATATCTCATCATAGTATTGCACCTGGTTCTCCAGTGCTGAAATCTGTGCCTCATGCTCTGTAGAGACACGAGCGTAAATTGCCACTTTACGTTTCATCAACATAACCTCGTATCTTTCCAGATGCCATACCATGATCGGCATGACATCATTATAGCCCTAAACCGATGCCAACTCAATCGGAATATTCTTCCTCTGCGCTATTAATCTCAGTTCCTCTTTAGAAATCTTCCCTTCAATACAGAGTTGCTTCATGATATCAAAGGCCACTAGCGTAATAGCCATTCTCTCAGCATCAGTCGGAAGTCTTATCTCGGGAATTTCTTTCATTCTTTGCTTCCTCCCTGATACTCAGAATCATCAGCAGTTTCTCTTTCTGCAGGCTCTGATGATTCTCCCTTATAATAAAACTCGCTTACCGGTAGTCCTGCTGCCCTTCTCAGTTCATTGAATTCATCGATCGGAACAAGCTGAAATTTGGTCTCTTTACCATTGTAATCGGCGGTAATATACCACTTCCCATCAATAAGCTCTCTTGCCAAGTTAAGCTTCATCCTGAACTCGCTTGCATTAGCAAACTGATCCAAGAATCCTACCGTATTCTCATAAGTCGTGCAGACATTCGGATCTTCCAATATGTATATAAGGAAGTCCGCATGTATACAGTGCTGGGCTGCAAACACAAGAAGGCGCTCAATATTGGTGTTATGATATTCACCATTCATCGCGTACATGATCAGCTTTTCCTGGTTGGTAAGGTCTGAATTCTGCAGGATACTGTTCACAGACATGAACCTGTTCCTTAAGATGCGGTCACGCTCTTTCTGCCATTCTGTCTTTTTACCTCCATGATTCGGGAAGAGCTGTCCTACCCTCTCCTCGATCTTCTTTGCTTCCTGATTATCCTTTACACGCTTTTTAAAGAACTCTTTTGTTCCGATCCTCTTCATGATCCTGAGACAGTGATTCCTATGGGTAAGCTCATGACCGGGCTCAAACCCTTTATCATCCTTATTATCCGTCTGGATCTCCTCATAAAAGGAATCAAGTTCTCCTCCGTACTTGACTACGCACTTTTCTACATCAAGAAGCCTTTCCACATCATTAAGGAAGATATCATCCATCGACTCCTTCTTAGGGCCTACCTTGATGCTTGATGATACAAGTACCTTTCTTTCAAGCTCAATTTTCAAAGCAAGCTTTTTTGTCTCAGCAAGCTCTTTTTGCAACTTACTGATCTCATCCTCCTGCTTTGCAACTCTGTCATTAAGATCCTTGTTTTCGCCTCTCAGCTTTTCAGCTTCAGACTTCAAGTCATCATCTTCTCCGGGAAAGAGCTCATCTCTTTCCCATTTGAGTCCTATGATATGAGCCAGCTCTGTAAGGAATCTCACCGTCGCCCTCCTGTCAAACATGATCTCATCATCATTGCAATAATAGAACGGCGTCTCACCTCTTCCTATCAGGTTTAACCTTCGCTGCAAAGATCCTGTCGCCATATCCTTTTCCGCTCTAAGGTATTCCTTGTACTGTGACAGGCTCTTAAAGCCTTTTTCCGACATATCAGTTAATACGTCAGCATAATCTTTGATCAATCCAAGACAATTCAAATCCATAATTTTCTACCTCCGTTTCTTTTCGTTATTGTCTTCATCTGATATGTGGGATATGGTTATACTTAATCCGTAACAAAAAGCAAAAAAAATTATTCCGCGGGTGCGGAATATTCATAAAATACTGGTCCGTATAAGCCCAACGAAAAATCGCTGTTTTATCGGCCCCGATATGTCTGAAAGTCTTGAAAATACTGGATTCTCCGCGAGCGCGGAATTTCGAAAAAATATAAAAAAACACTTGTAAATTTGAAAATCTGATTTCCGCACCCACGGAACCCAATCAAATGTGTCAACCACGGGATTCTCCGAGATAACGGAATTTTTTACAAAACTGGAAAAAAAGAATAACAGGATACGCCTAAAGTTGCAGGCACGCTTTAGGCAAACCATCTGCCCACGGCATCCGGATTAGGGCGTGCCCTATGATCCCGGCGTTTCAATTTTTCCATTTTTCATTAAAATGTCCACTTTTGAAAAAAAGTCTATTAACGAAAGAATAATGTCCACTTTTCTAGACTGGTACACACAGAAAAAAGTGACGCCAAAATGACGTCACTTCGTAAACACACTTGACGTCAAAATGACGTCGCATATTATTTTACATATAATTCTGCACCATGATATTGTTCGTTAAGGTTTTCATCCGCATCTCCAAAATCATTAGAGAAGGACTCAAGGCTACCTTCGCACCTTAGAACAATATTAGTAAACGAAATATATGAATTATACATACTTTCTAAAGCCTTAAACGCATTCTCGTACCCTTCGGGAGGATTCAGCATCTTCTTCATCTTTTCCTTAACCTGCCATTGGTTATCTGATAAAGTTGAAAGATTTCTACTATATTCTGCATCATTAAAGAGATTCATCAAAGCATCATTAAAATCAGAGACAATCACACCATTGACCTTGGTATATTTATCTGTTTCTGCATCGGAAACTCCCCAAATAGCATTATGCCATACACTTATAATGAGATTTCCAATGTTTTCGGCGAGCACTGCGTCATCAAGCATACTATATACAAGATCATTATATTCTGACTGATAATCTTTTGCTTCCTGCTCTTGTTTTTGTTTTGCTTCTTCTTCAGCTTTTTTAGCGGATTCCATCTCTTCGACAATAGAATCATATGAGTTCTTATAAGTTTCAGCAAGTTGCTCCGCTTTATTTTTCTTAATCAACAGGAAAATACATAATACAGATACCAAAACAAGTAATCCTGCTAAGATTGGGATCAAAGGATTTAGTTTTCTTCTCTCTTCCATCTCTGCACCTCACTGTTCACCCTTTTCAGACTGTTTAAGGAACTTATACATAGCATCGACCTGCTTCTGCTTTGCTCCCCTAGGCAGAAGGCAAAGTCCCGAACCTGGGCAATTATCGCTAAGCATACACGTTTCGCATACTATCATCGCCAATTCCTGCTTTATGAGATATTCATTGCTCGGCAGTTCATAAGGAACGATTTTCTTTATTTCCGAGGGATTCCTTAATCCAAAGTCGATAATCTTTCCATCACCGGTTTTCAGATATCGATATATCTCCGCCCAAAACGAAACCGAATCACCCGGCTCAAATTGCTCAAAGCCTTTCAAGTCCATCCAGACATGGTCTTCCTTACCTTCAAAGCAGAGCCCGTCCGGATACATTCCGTCTACGTATATACGCTTAAAACATACTTTATCTTTCGTGAAACGATCAATCTCCCCCTTGAATCCCAGTGGTATGGTGTAATAGCACAGCTGAAAAGAACCTCTAATCTTTCCCTCTGAATGCTTTTGAATAGCTATATACTCATCATATGAGAGTTTTTCGCCACCCACTACATCCTTCATTTTGTCAGGATTATAATCTATGATACCCTTTTCATCCTGAACAGCTACATTTGCCTTATAATTGGCATCTTTTGTTTTCTTTCTAGTCATAATGACCACCTCCGTTAATAAGTGCTGCCTTATGGCAACCTAACATGTTAACGGCTTTCTGTTACAGAATGCTATATTTATATTACAATAAATTGTTTCCAACTAACAACCTCTTGTTCAAGCTTTACGTTATTTTCAAGTATATATTGCATCTCATCAACAAAGAGTCCTTTAGTAATCAAAGATCTCGCTTTCTTCTTATCGTTTTCTTCAAGTGATTTGCAATAATCTTTATACTTCTTAAGCTCCTCAACTGACATGTATAGCGGTTTAAAAGCGATTCTCGTCTTTTGCCTTAAATGCTCTAGGATGTAGAATCCGTCCGGATCTATATCTCCAAAATGAAACCATTCCTTGTTAGGATTATCTTCTGCTATTTTTTGAATAAAGACTTGTTTTATAGAGTTGTGATAACCTGCCAAGTATATGAAAAAAACATTATCTGCTTTCACTCTGTTGAAACTTGTAAGATTTTCAACAGTAACTATCCTTTTGGATAGAACATTAACATTATCAATCTGATTCAGAGTATCAGAATCAATTGCCAACGGCATCTCAGCGCTTAATTCTAATATTTTTCCATTTTTGAGTAAAATCTTGCCATTGCCCTTAAAACTTACGTAAGTTGGATTGGCAAGAATATTGTGTTCTGCCAAGAGAGCATGTTCTTGTTCCCGATCATCCGGAACGTTATCGATAATGTCCCTGTAATCGCCGTATTTCTTTAAAACCGTTATGACTTTTTTACGGTACTCTTTCTCAAAGGTCTTAGAATTACTGAATAACTCAATCGACAATTCTCTCTCGAGGATTTCCTCTTTATTGCTACATATATATTCAAGTACCTTTATAATCTCTCGTGCTTCGTCTTCAGGATACTCGGCCTTTTTTCTATCCCGAAGCCGACCTATCTGAGCATTACAAAAAGCATCTAGCAGTGCGTTCTTGCCGAGATAGGATTCGTACATAGCAATCTGAGCGTTCTCAAGTTCTTTGAGCTCTGTTCTGCCAAGAATGGCATAATATGATTCCTGTGCAGAAACATTCATGCTGATGGTCTTAACGACGCCGCTTTTACGCGCAAGCAGAATAAGCCCTTCCGCTTCGAGCGCACTTAATTCTCGCTCGAAATCTTCCTGTTCATCAAGGTCGGCAAAGTCTGAATCGTATTCCTTGAAGAAATCTTTCGGCTTAACCTGAAATGACTGATTTACTACGTTTTCGCCACGGTAAGTCTTACTCTTCTCAAACTTGTTAAGAAGAGCCTTTAAGATCTCTTTTTGTCTCTTATTCAGCTTTAATGGCGTATTCTCCATACTTTAGATCACTCCTCGAGATTCTTTATCAATCCTTCAACCGCAAAGCTTTGACGGCCCTTGGGGACCAGCGTTATCGTTGTCTGAATATGCGATCCGATACTGTTGATCTTATCCGGCGGTGCCGCATAAACAACCTGGAAGTCATTGGTTTCAAGATAGTCAACCATTTGCTCAATTCTTTCACGTGACAATGCTGAAAATGCCTCATCTATAAATGCTAGGCGGGCGCTGCTACGATCCTTTGGATACAACTGAAGGAGACTGGCAGCCAAAATGATAAAGTACGGTGTCTGTTTCTCACCGTTACTAGCTGATCCCTGTTTTTTCGACAACGTGGTCTGAAGTTCATCCTCGCCCTGTTTACTTATGATTCGCATATCGTAAGTAAAGTACTTCCTATAATCGGTGTACTCTGTCTCATCCTCTTCGTTAAGGACTATATCAATGAATTCCTTGATATCCTGCTCGCTGCTCTCATCGTCTTTAATAGCATTAAGATAAAACTCCGCATTATCAAAGTACTCGTGCATCTGCTTGCAGATTTTGAAGAATAAAGCTTTTCCGTCAGAATCGAGGCGCTCCTTCATTTCAAACTGATAGACATCGTTACCAAATGGTCTGTTTTTAAGTTCCTTGTTGATTTTATCAATTTCTTCCTTTGCTCCGCGGATTGTTTCATTTATCTCCGCAACGAAATCTCCCACAAAAGCGCTCTGAAGCTTTTCGCCCTGTTTTTCGAGTTTCTGCTTGGCCTCTTCAATCTGAACGTTTGCAAGATTACGATACTGTTGCCTGTAATAACCAATATAGGAAACTCCACGCATCTGATTGTCGGTACCATTTATCCTACAATATTGCAAGTGTGCATCTTCAAGCGCTTTCTTAGCACCCTCCAGGTATCCGGCCCAATCATCAACAGTTCTCTTCGAGATAGCAATGCCCTTCTTTTGAATCTGCTGATTATACATTTCTATCGCAGGCTGTCTCAGTTCAGGCATTTCTCTACAATCATGCTCAAAATCTTTCTGTGCCTCTTTCATTTCTTGAGTTTTAGAAGCAATGTCCTTCTCAATCTTCTTTATTTCATTTCGAGAACTTCCTATAGTCTCACTAAGGGCGCTCTTTTCTTTATCAAGGTGGTCATAATTATCCTTAGCCTTGTTGTATTCCCCGAGAATAGCGGTAAAATTAGGATCGTTAGCAAAGATATCTCGTTCACTTATAGTTGCCCGAAGTTTTTCCTTTACCACACTAACTTCATTAACCGCCTCGAAATCGTAATCCTCCTGCTTAAGGGAATTGCCCTGTAACTCTGCAATTTCTCCGCGTATTCTGTCAGTAGTTTCGGCATGTTCCTGAATACTATACTCTAAGTCTTTTATCTCTTTTTCCAATGCTTCAAGTTGCAACTTAATAGCATCCTGGCCTATAAAGAGTTTTGTACTGTTAATATCCATCTTTCCGACTGCATATCCTTTTGCAAGCATACCGTTAGGCATAATTCCACCCTTTGGGTATTCATGCAATTCATCAACGGTCTCACAAAGATGAATTCCGTTAAGAAGATAATTCGCGTACATCCTTGCTGAGGGATTTACGATTTCAAGCTGTTCTGCCGCGGAGCCGGTCACCTCCTCGGTATCCTCAAGTTTATCGGTTATAACAACCTTTCCTTTGTGCGCAGGATTATCATTGACAATTTTTAAAACCAGTGAGATGTACTTGGGATCAACGATAATATTGAATCTCTTCCCACCCAAAAATGTTTCAATAGCCCTTCTCCATTTCTTGTCCTTGACTTCGGAAATAAGTTCAACAAAGAACTTCACATCGGTCTCAATCCCCTGTTTTTTCAGTTCTTCTAAGATCAATGCTCTTGTCTTCTCATATCCGGGATCAAATACAAATTTGCTTCCTTCAAGCTGCTTCTTATTATCCATTTTTTCTGAAAGAGCATTATTATCCTTGTCAATTTGGTCGGTATTACGTAATTCTACTAATTTCTTCTGTTCAACAAGCTTTTTTATTGCTTCCGCAAAAGAATAAAACGCGGAAATCTTACAGGCGGTATCCCCTTTATTCGAAAGTGAAGACAATGCGTCCGCACCATTAGCATCAAAACGTAGTTCGCCCGCATATTTCTCAAGCACAGCATTAATCCATTCCTGCAAAGTACGTACAGTCATTACGGATTTTTCGAGATTAGCACTTTCTTTTCTATAATCTTCAATCTGTTTGTCCAAACGTTTAAGCGTACTCTGAAAATCGCTTAACCCCCGACTATTGTTCAATTCTTCAAGCTTCTCGCGAGCCTCATCAAACTCTTTATCTTTCTTTTCTTTCTTCTCCGTTAAGTGTTTTAAAGTAGCCTCTTCACGTCCTTTCTGATCATTCAGAGACTCAATGTTCTGGGCAAGGCTTTGCCAGCGCTGATAACCAAGCATCAGACGGCGCTTATGATACTCTGCAAACTTCTGCTCATAGTCCTGCGCACACACCTCAATTTGCTCCAGAACCTTTTTGCTCTCGAGCATATCATCATAAGTTTGTTTGATCTCGTCATAGTTGGCTCTCTGTTCCTTAAGATCTGCCAATGAAGACATCTCACCTTCTTCAAGAACACACTCCTGAATAAACTTATCAATGTTCTTTTGCGGGTCAAAAGACAGCATTTTAATAATCTTTGATTTATACTTTGAGACCTCACAACGAAGGCCCATGGCTTGAAGAACCTGCTTTGTACCCTTTTCCATAGCCATGAACTCTTTATTACTTATATGCTGTCCCTTTATGGTCAGCTGGCTCTTAGGGTATACGGATAGTCTGCCCTCTTTTTCATCACAAAAAGAGATATCAGACAGCGCTGTATCTTTAGCCACATACCAGTATGAATTTGCCTTTGTATCGTCCTTCTTAAGTTCTATGGCAACGAAAACGACCATCTTTGCTTTGTCTAACGGAGAATAAAATTCCATGGCAATATAGCTCACCACATCCATATTTCCGCGCAGATATCTTCCGCTGCCTTCACTGTGTGTATCGCCCCTTACATATGCCGCAACGCTTCGATCGCGGTCTTTTGCAGCTATATTGAAATGCGTATTACCGGTAAGCAGATATGTTATTGCATCAAGAACGGTGGACTTTCCGGTTCCGTTATTACCTGTAATCAGAGTGGATCCATCCAGTTTCATCCGTACATTGGTAAATCGCGACCAGTTGATGAGCCAGAGGCCGGTTGCCACCTTGCGCTTATTCGTCATAATCCGATTCCTCCCCTTCTTCCTCATCATCGCCAGAGCTACTCTTTGCCGCCATTATCTTCTTACTTGTTTCTTCGACAAAGCTCTGGAATTCAATGCTATCCAGTGCGAACTGAATAGACGGATATATTTTTATGCTACAATCGGGTTCTCCTACCTTACCCGATACTTCTACCAAATTGTATTTCGAGAAAAGCTTCAATATTTCAGCCATCAAAGTTTTTCCGTCAAAGTCTTCTCTGAAGCCGAATTTTTCAAGTTCCTGTTTAAGATCCAGCAATGTAATCACGATTCCCTTAGATAGGTTTCCCCTGCGGATTCGATCAACATACACTGTCCATAAGCAACACAAAACAACCGTCTCTGCTTTACGGAGTTTTAACCTGTTCGCCTGAATCTTACCTGAATCCGAAGAATCACCGGAATTGGCAAGCATGGCAACACCGTTATCTCTATCAACGATAATATCAAAGCCCATGTGACCTAAATACAAACTGATTGCTTCCTCGTTCTTAGCCACAAAAGTATAAAGCTTCTTGCTATCATCATCTTTTTCTTTAACTATAAAAGTTGATTTCAGCAGTTTTCTGCAAACCCGCTGAAACAGTTCCTTCTCTCCGGAACTAAACATCTCCCAATCCGCTTCAAATCCCATGCGATTTTCTCCTTATCTTAAACCGCTTTAAGAGCATATTGTTTGTCTCAAGATACCCATCTTCAACAGTTACTTCAAATCCGTTCTCTTCGCAGTATGCCACTGCCGATATATCCGAAAGAAGTTCTTGTTTATTGCTCATAGGAAGCTCCGAGCTGTCTATTTCATCTCTGTTTCCCATCTGTGTCTCAAGGAACACTTTCATCCTTCGCTTTGAATACGGGTTATAAGCTTCTTTCTTCAAAGCAGTAATCGCGTCATCTTTATCGTTCTGTGTGAGAATCTCCGTTTCAGTTGTCACCGGCTTCTTGATGGTTTTATTCTTTCGGGGACTCCAAAGGGATGCTCTGTCTATGTACTCATTCCTGTCAAAGCGATAAAGCTTTGTCATTTCATCCGGTAATTCATCAAGCAAATTGCCTTCATCTATACTTGTTCTGAGAAGCTTTAATACCTGCTCAACATTACCTTGTGCATCCTTACCGCTGTTACGGATAAAACGGATACGTCCAACCGCTATATGAATATGCATGTTGATCTTATGCTTTATATCACGCATTATCCGGTCATAATCTTCGTTAAGGAAGCGCTTTGTGTTTTCGACCATTTCAAGAACATAGTCTTCAGCTCTGTCTTCAGTGATATTTTCTTCGATAGCGCAGCCATACACTATAAGTTCATGCATCTCGGAATTATTTACGATCTCATCCAGTTTGGACCGGATATGACTACGATACATATGGATATTCTGCTGCTTGGTAAGCCGGGCGTATTCCCTGATAAATTCTCCGTCGCAATAATCCAGCAGGTGTTCTGTAAGAGTTTCAAGCGATGTCTCCTTCGTCAATTCTTCTATCTTCTTACGGATAAATGTTGACAGTCTTTTAAGAGACTTTGAAAGTGCCTTTGCATTGTTATAAACAGACTTAACCGCATTGACATAAGGATCCGCTTTCCACTGATCCGAGTTCATCAATGTGTTGTAGATATTGTAAATATACGATGAATACTCAATCTTTTCAGGCTGCTCCAAAGCAAGAAGAAATTCCGAAAGCGCAATTCCAGCCTCCGTCATGATGATGTATTTCTCGTAGGTCGCATCGTCAATCTCTTCTGTAAGCCACCCACAACCTTCATCTGTAAATTTACGAATAATGGTATTTGCCACATCCGAACTCTTCTCATCAACTTCATCCTCCGAAAAGCTCAGGTTGTTTTCCATGATATAAAGTGCAAGCGCATCACGTAGCTGCTTTCGGCTGATTCTATACGATACTTCCATGTCGTACTGAGAATATATTTCGAGGAGACAACAGGCATTATTCATATTGTCACTACCGCTGGAAAGCAGGTTAAAAAATCCTGATGGTATGCGGTTAAATACATTTGGTGCCACTTTGTCATTCACCTCTCAAATAATCATTAACAATTACCATATTTTAAATACGTCGCTTAATTCTTCAGTATCAGAAGAAAAAAACTCCTTAACATTTCCCATATGATAAACTCTTTCAAAACTAGGATTAGTAAGAATATATACTACTCCAGCCTTTTTATTGGATTCTTTACTCACGCGTCCTGTCCTCCTTTTTCCTCGGAGTCAACTATAGTATCGGAGAGTTCTGCCTCAATCTCTTCAATAGTCGGCATGCTGCCCTTGAAATCTTCCGGTATAAGTTTTGACAGTTGATAGCTTGAAATGCCCAGTGGCTGGCTTGTGGATTCAAGTGCATACTGAGCCTCAACTTTATCCATACCCTTGCAAATCAGCAAACCAACTGTCGGATTATCAAGCTCTGTCCTTATCTGATGGTTAACAGCAACAACGTATGTACCAAGCTGTCCTGCAAATGAGGAATCGAAATCAACTGCTTTTACCTCGACAACCACATAGCAATGGCGCTTGGTATTATAAAAAAGCATATCCAGATATTTCTCTGTATCGCCGACCTCAAGACGCACCTCACGTCCCATAAGAGCAAACCCGGTTCCAAGTTCCATCAGGAACTTTTCTGCCTTATTCATAAGGGCATCTTTTAATTCCTTTTCGTTATATTTCTGTTGTAATGTAAGAAAATCAAAGCAATATGAATCCTTGGTCATCTGCTGAGCCAGATCACTCTGATCTTCGGGCAAAGTCAGACTGAAGTTCGTAATAGCCTTACCCTGTCTTTCATATAGATCCGTATCAAGGAAATTCACAAGTACCGCTCTAGACCAATTATTCTCAAGTGTTTTCTTAACATAGAATAACGCTTTATCCTCGTCGTCCTTACATTTGTTTATTATCTGTACCATATGTCCCCACGGAATCAAAAAAATCAATTCTCGGTTGTCCATTTGCGAAACTTCTTGTTTCGTAATTTCACGGGACTCTAATTGCGAAACAACTTGTTTCGCAATTTCGGCATCAGGGAACAATCTATAAAACTGGTGCATATAAAGCAGATTTCTTGGCGAAAAAGAACCTACTTCCGGAAGTTCTTTCAAAAGATCTTTGCTGATCTGAGAATAGAAATGGCTCCCCCATTCATAGGATGACTTTCTATCCTCCATATCGCTTCCCAATGTCCAATAGAATCTGAGCATTTCGTCATTCGTCTTAACAGCAGCTCTGATTTGGCATTGCCTGAATCGTTTTGAGATTTCGGATATCCATTTATTATAAGCTTCATCTACTTTTATAATATTGCTCATGCCTTCTGCCCTCCCTCGATATCGGCTATAATCTTGTCTATCTCATCTCGAAGGACCTGCTCACGAGTGACGATCTCCTTAATCTCGGCATTCAGCTTTACTATATCAACCTTTTCTCTGGTATCCTCGGCTTCAACATATGTTGATACAGAAAGATTATATCCATTTTCAACTACTTCATCGTAGCTTACCATACGTGAGAAATACTCCTCCTCACTATGCTCGGCAACCGCATTTACTATACGTGAAATGTTTTCCTCGGAAAGTTTGGTGTAATCAAAATCTTTATTACCGGCTGCCCACTCTCCGGCATTTATATAAGCTGTTATATTCTCCGAAACATAACGATAAAACATTGTTCCAAGAACGTAAGATTTAAAATCCCACTCCGATACGTGTCCTGCATGAACAAGATCTGTCGCAATCTTATATATTACGCTGAATAGCGCGTTCTGTTCTTTACTGATATCTGACATAAAAGCCTCCAAATACTTTTTTGAGGAATTCCCCCATATTTAATCTATCATTTATTAAGTCCATTATATGGTACTTTACACTAATTATCCTCGTATAGCGCCTTCAGTCGGTCTAGCCTTTTTCCCTTCTATATCCTTCCGTTTCTTGGAAATAATATCGTTAATCTCTTTTGCTACCGATGAAAGAATATTTTCAAGGTAAACATCAGGATCCGGAAAAGTATTCTTATTCTGATCAAAATCGTTTAAACGATTTATAAGCCGCGATATCTGACTATCGTATTCTCTTACGCAAAGATAAGCGCCTCTAATTTCAGAAACCGGTGTTGCAGAATACCCATTCTGGCCCCAATTTTCATAATAGCTTATAATCCCCATACTCCATAGAGTATATATACAATTAACTATTTTTCTTCCTTCGTCCGGAACTGAATTAATAAATGACTCACTTTCATCACCATAGCATAATCTGTCTATAGATACACCTAATCCTGTTGCAATTCTGGCAACTGAATCAAGTCCCGGAGTCTTTTTGCCATTCTCATATGCGCTTATTACCGTATTGGCTATGCCACATTCATTTGAAAGCCTACTCTGTGACCAGCCTTTTTTAATACGTTCACTCTTTATATTCTTCCCGATAACTTCTTCATAGTTTGTTTCAGACATATTATACCTCCGTAGTTATACTATCATTTTACTATTATTCATTCATGTGTCAATAGTTAATCTTTTGTTCAACTTAATCATACTATTCTACAAACTTTCTTAATCATTGAATTTACGCAGCTTTCTCAACAAAAGTATGAAAAACTCGCAAATTTTTAACAATTCAAAATAAGCGCAGAATAAAAGAAAAAAAGTAAAGGAGATAAAATCTATGAACGAAAACAGTTTACTAATCCCTTATCCCGAAGAACCTCGTGCCGGATGTAAGGACATATGGAATGCATACATACTTCGAGGAGCAACTTATGATATGCATGATATACCGTTCTGTCCTACTACGGCTACAACGACACCGAAGAAGTTAATATCGATCAAAGACGCTGAACAACTTTATATGTCTGAGATGAAAAAAGGTAATAAAGATTTCAAGTATGACGCTTTTATCCATCCTTACATAGACGATCAAGCTTTCGACGGGCGAAAAGAGGATTACTGGGACAATCCCGACTCACTTGTTAATCTTGCAAAGCACTTCGACGGAATTATCACTTTGGATTACTCAACCTATCTCGATTTTCCTGAGCCTTTCAAGATGTGGAATGTATTAAGGTCAAGGACCCTGGGCATTCATACAGCGAATAGTGGCATACCAACAATAAACAATGTCCGTTGGGGTGAAGAAGAAACCTGGGACTACAGTTTTGCCGGGCTTCCTAAACATAGTATGTATGCAATCGGATCCGTCGCCAGTGGCATAAGAAGAAAAGGATATAACAAGATTTTTGAAAACGGATTAATGTACATGGCTGACAAGCTTGAGCCAAACATAATCATCGTTGTCGGAAGTGACCGACATCCTGCCTTTGACGAACTAAGGAAGCGCGGAATAATCATAATCACATTTAAAAGTGATACAGCAAAATACTATGAGAGGAGATTTAAGAAATGAGCAAAAAGGCAAGCGGAT
>JAEEGL011941608.1_pt1 | contig 21225 bp, 18 predicted proteins | sample 9134231 | NCBI WGS metagenome assembly JAEEGL01 (sample SAMN16246548, study PRJNA631951) | gut metagenome | biome: gut microbiome; feature: rumen; material: fiber-attached | host: Bos | place: Iran: Karaj | collected 2018-10 | reverse complement strand
AGAAGGTTATATTCTATCTGGTAGACATGGATTCTTTGCTAGTTATGAATCATTTATTAGAATAGTTGATTCAATGGCATCTCAACATGCTAAATGGTTAAAGATTTGTAGAAGTTTACCATGGCGTGAAGAAATTGCTTCACTAAACTTTATCTTAACAAGTAATGTATGGCAACAAGACCATAACGGATATACACATCAAGATCCAGGATTTATGGATCACTTAGCTACTAAAAAAGCAGAAATAACTCGTATATATCTACCTCCTGATACTAATACATTGTTATCTTGCTTTGAACATTGTATGAAGACTAAAGATTATATTAATGTTTTAGTTACTTCTAAACACGTAAGACCTCAATGGTTAACAATGGAACAAGCAGTTAAACATTGTACACAAGGTTTAGGTATTTGGGATTTTGCAAGTAATGATCAAAATAGTGAACCAGATGTAATAATGGCATGTGCTGGTGAGACTCCTACTCTAGAAGCTTTAGCAGCCGTAGATATTCTTCATGAATATTTACCAAAATTAAAAATAAGATTTATTAATGTTGTTGATTTATTTAAATTACAAACATCTAAAAAACATCCTCACGGTTTAAGTGATGATGAATTTGATGCATTATTTACTAAGAGAAAACCTATTATCTTTAACTTCCATGGTTATCCTACTTTAATACATGAGTTATTGTATGAAAGAGAAAATCATAATATTGTAGTTAAAGGTTATATAGAAGAAGGATCTATTACTACTCCATTTGATATGAGAGTTCAAAATGGTATTGATAGATTTAGCTTAGTTAAAGATGTATGTAGAATGGTTCCTAATTTGGGTAGCAAAGGTGTTTACTTATCAAAGTTAATGAGTGAAAAACTTGTTGAACACAAAGAATATATTCATGAATTTGGTGTAGATATGCCAGAGGTTAGTAATTGGAAATGGACAAAAGAAAAATAGTTAGATATCTAACTATTTTTTTTATACATTAACTTTTTCTGGTTTCTTTGTTTTTTTAGCTATTACTAAACCAATTATTAATAAAACAGCTGCGACGATATAACCAATCAATATCTTAGTAAATAAACCATTTATACTATTCATAATAATTACATTAGCTGCTTCATCACTAATTGGTATAAACTTAGTAGCAATGAATATAATTCCAAAGCCAATACCATTTAGGATTGTTATTATTAGTAAATGAACAAATAATGGAATAATACTCTTGTTAATTAATACGATTAACAAACCACATATTATAAAGCCGATGATTATACCAAAGTAAATACCGTTATCGAAGAAATATCTTAGATATTGAATTTTTTCTAATTCTTCTGAATTAGTATTCTTTACTTCTTGTTTCATTTCTTCTTTAGCTTTATCAATGTTTTCGTTGATTTCACTTAAGTCAATTCTTTCGCCAGTTTTTTCTTCATATTTTTTAGCTATTTTTTCAGTAAGATCTTTTACTTCGTCTGTATCTATATCATCAATAGCTCCGATGTAATATTTAATGAACTGACTAGATACATTTCCTAGTGCTTCATATATTTCATCTCTTGATACATAATTATCAATTTCATCTAAAGCTCTATCTAATTCTTCAGATGTTAAACTATTAGTATCAAATGAATTACCAATACTAATATCTTGATTTTGATTTGTTAAGTCTTGCATTATTTTACCAAAGGAATCTCCTGATAAGATAATTCTTACAGATGTTATTACTGTAAACAATCCTAATAATATGAACATAACGAATCCAAGAATAATTGATATAAATGTTTTTAGTGCTTTCATGTTTTCCTCCTTCTATTTTTTTCCCATATTATTTAAACTATCCAAACTCTCATTAGGATAGATCTGGCTGTTGTTTGTTAAACTATTTGGATCTGTTACATAATTTGGAACAGATGCTTTAGTTATTTCTGCTAATGTTGGGGTTTGTCCTCGTTTGTACATTAGTTTCATAAGGATGAATGCAAATAGTGCTATCCCACCTATTACGAAACAGATGATATATAGTTTAGTAAATCTACCATTTAATTCATTTAATAATCTAATTAAGAAACGATTAGTTATGTATTGTTCTCCGTAATTATCAATTGTCTTTTTAATTATTAATAAACCTACGCCATTTGATAAGAAAATTGATGAGATATGTAATAGTATTTTTGTTGGTTCTCTATTTAGGATGATTATAACAACAATACAAATTAGAATTATTGCTAAGCAAATATTTTTAACATTATTATTAAAAACAAATCTTACTACTTTTTTTACTTTAGTAGAAATAAAAGATGTTTTTGCCATATTTTGATCTAAATCATAAAAGAATGTAAAACTACCATCTCTTTGGGCTTCTAAGCCTGTTTCAGTTTCATATTTTTCAATATAACCATCTACTTTGTTTTTTAGTTCATCAAAATTTGGTTTTTCAGTATCAGGTACACCATTTGAATATAAAATGTATTCTGCAAAATATTTAATATATAATTCTTCTATTTCTTCATTATTAAAATACTTGTTATAGTTTGGTTTTGAGTTAGAACCATTTACCATTTTTATAAAGTAATCATCTTTATATGTATCAGATGTTTCATATACGTCTTTTATTATCTTACTTATGTTATCAACAGTCAAGAATCTTTTAGAAGTAATAATAAAAGCAAAGAAGAAAATAGCAATTATTAAAATAAAACCTACAATAGTTGAAACTATTTTTTTCATAATACCACCTTATGTTTCTAATTAAATTATAATATAATATAAGTGGTGATGCTATGGAAAATTTTGAAAAATTACAAAAAATTATTGATGAATCAGAAAGTATTGTCTTTTTTGGTGGTGCTGGAGTTAGTACAGAGTCTGGTATTAAAGACTTTAGAAGTGTTGATGGTTTATATAATGAAAAGTATGACTATCCACCAGAAGTCATGTTAAGTAGAAGTTTCTTTGATGAGCATCCAGAAGAGTTCTTTAAGTTTTATAAGGATAAGTTAAATCCTGAAGGTATTGAACCAAATGTTACTCATAAGTATTTAGTTGAGTTAGAAAAGCAAGGTAAACTAAAAGCTGTTATTACTCAAAATATTGATGGATTACATGAGAAAGCTGGTAGTAAAAATGTCTTACTTTTGCATGGAACTACTTATGTTAATCATTGTATGGATTGTGGTAAAGAATATGATTATAAATATGTATTTGAATCTAAGGGAGTTCCTAAATGCAAGTGTGGTGGAATTATAAAACCTGATGTAGTTTTATATGAAGAACCATTAAATGATGTTACTGTAGCAAAAGCAATTGATGCTATACGCAATTGTGATACATTGATAATTGCTGGTACTTCTTTGGTAGTGTATCCTGCAGCAATGTATGTTAGATATTTTAATGGTAAACATTTAGTTATTATTAATAAAGATAGTACGCAATATGATGATATAGCAGAATTAGTTATTCATGATAAAATGGGAATTATATTTAGCAAATTAAAATAACCAAGTTATACTTGGTTATTTTCTATGTAATTATCTAGATCTTGTTTCCAGTTTGAAGACAATTCTTCATCAGCGCATACACATTCAAATGCTTTTCCTACTGATGCAAATAAAGTATCTACTCCCCTTCTACTTTTAGTGTAATTAGCTGTATTAGTAGATCTTATGCCAATAGAAGAAGCTTCAGAGAATGAATCAATATTAGCGCCAATATAAATGAATTCCCAATTAGAATGTTTTTTAATTAATTTCTTTATTTTATCTTTGTTGTATTCACGTGATGCATTTTCTAAACCGTCTGTTGTAATAACAAATAATACTTTGTTATTTTTTACTTTTTTACTTAAGGCGTTAATAGTTTTACCTATTGCATCCATTAAAGCAGTACACCCTCTTACATAATATTCTTTTGGAGTTAGTTTTTTCACTTCATTAATTGGTTTTCTTTCATATAATACTTCATATTGATCATCAAATAATACTGTTGTAACTTTAGTATTTTTATTCTTTTTGTGATTGCTTATAAAAGAATTAAATCCTCCAATTGTGTCATTTTCGATTCCTGACATGGAACCACTACGATCTAAAATAAATACAATATCTGTTTCTTTCATTTTATTTTCCTCTCTTTCTGGTATAATGATAGTATGAATGGACCTGTTTTTGGTCACTTGAAAGGAGACATTTATGAAAGAGAAATTACTTGCTTATATTAACGAAAACCTAAAAGATGCTGGGGTTTTGAATTTTAAGAAAAGCATCTACAATGTCGATAGAGCTCGTTGTTTAAGTTCTGCTAAGTTAGAAGAAATGGAATCAGTTGTTGATAGATCTGGTGCTATTACAAATGATTTTGAGTATGGTAATGTTGATGATTATATTTCAAATAATAGAGATGAAGATAAATTTCAAAAACTATTATTTAAATATATCGACGATAAAGGTTTAAAAGATAGTGATGTATATAAAAAGGTACATATTGATAGAAGATTATTTTCAAAGATAAGAAATGAAGAATATCATCCTAGTAAGGAAACAGTTATTCTTTTGGGTTTAGCTTTGGAATTAAGTGAAAATGAGTTTGATGAATTTATTACTAGTGCTAGTTATTCACTACCTAAAAATAATGTATATGATTTAATAATTAGATTTTGTTTTGTAGAAGGAATATATAAGGTTAAAAAAGTTAATGAATTATTAGATTCATATAATTGTAAATTATTTTCATATTAAAAAGAGGATTATATCCTCTTTTTTAATTGTTGTTCTATTCCTAGAATTGCATCCTTATCAACTATAGAGTTAAGTGTTTCTAAACTCATAGTGGCATGGAAAGTAGTTTTATCTTTATCTATATTAAAGAATGTCATTGTAGGAGTTGTTCTTGCTGTTGATACTTCAACATTATTAGATTCAATACTACGCATTAAGTTTTCTATTAGATGTGGATTATAAGCGGATGGTTCTTCTTTTAAATCTTCTATTTCTACTAATAAGTTCATGATTTCTAATGAAATATTATCTTCCCATAGTTTTAGTACTTGAATTTTAGAAATATCAATTCTTTTAGATAGTGATAGAATTCCTTCTTTATCCATTAACTGCGATAGTTCATTTTTTAGTCTTTCAACTTTTTGTTCTAATCTTTTTATTTCTTCTACATTAAAGTTGGATTCTCCAAGACCAATTTTTTTAGATGGGAATTTTAGAATAGAAAGGAATAATGGATCATGTTTATAATAATAGTTTAATGAATAGATATCTAATAAACCAGACATAACTTTTATAGTTGTTTCATCTAGAGAATTTAAATCGTTATTAAGAAGAGCTTCAACTATTCTATTCATTGTTCTTCTGAAGTATATGTTAGTTTCTCTAATATATTCTTTTCCTTCTTCATCTACTATACGTGTAGAATTATACTTTTTACTCTTTTCTTCATATGTAATTATTCTTGGTGGAGTAAATTGGATTACTCTAGCTTGAGATGGAAAATGTAATAGTTTATTGTCTTCTTCTTTCTTTTTTAAAATATCATTAAAGTTATATACTTTTGCTTCGTCTTCATCTGGTTGCTGTTTAACTAACTTAACTAAGTCTAGTAAGTGTGTTAGTTCTATTACTTCACCTTTATAGAATAGTTTATTATCTATTATTTGATAGTTATCATTTAAGATGATATCTTCTAGGACTTCTAGATTGTTTAGGTTTAGTTTTTTTAGGATATTAAATCTAGTTTTTAGTAATATAATAACTATTTCAATTGCAATATTAAAATCCAAAGTTTTTTCTTTGGATTCTATAGTATCTACAAATAATTTATTACTTCTAATAAATTCAATAAATGTGTTATACTCCCCTGACATTGTAATCTCCTTTTATAGATTATATTTCTTTATAAAATTATCTATTTGTTCCTTTAATTTTTTCTTATCTTTCATAGAATTAGTAGTGTTATATTTACTAATAGCATTTAAGATTTCTGCTTTTTCTTCTACATCTAAATATAGTTCATATATTTTATCTTTAATATTGTCATATATTTTTGGATCTTCGTCTGGTACCTCTGTAGGCATGTCGAAGAATTCTGTTAAATTGTTACTTAATTCTAAATTAATTGTATTTCTTACTTTTAAGCCCATTTTTTCTTCACCAATTATTATATTATCATATTTTTAAGAAAAATAAAAAGGTGATATTACACCTTTTAATTTTTAATACTCTTATAAGATTCTTTTATTAGGTAATTAATGTTTTCCATTAATGTTAAAAAGTCTCTTGTATTAATTATAGCTTTAAATGAAGTTTTACCTAATTCAGTATTATATAATTCAAATATTATATTATCACCAGCGATATATACGCGGCCTTTCTTAGTTGCTTCGATGATTAATTCTATGATTTTGTTGTTATCAAATGAAATATCTAATAATGAATCTTTTTCCGCTTCTCTTAGTTTGTTTTGTAATGTATTGTGTTCTTCTTTTTTTCGTTCTTCTTCTTGTTCTATTAAACGATATTTTTCAACTAAACTTTTTATAGTAGCTTTTAGGTTTTTGAATTCATCATCACTTGATGCTAATTCGTCTAGTTTTCCATTACGTTTATTAATTTGATCTCTAACCTTTTCTTTTTCTGCTTTAATACGATTTATTTCTTGTATTAAACCTTTTTTGTATTCAAGTGCTTCTTGAATATTAGTAGGCATATAAGTATCGATTTTAAAATCAGTTAAAGATAAATCAGTATACTCTATCTCTTGAGTTCTTAAGATACTAAAGTATAGATTTATTAAACCAACTATAATGTCTTTTTTATTAGTATCTTCAAGTATTTTATCGCCAAGGAGTAAGTATTCTCCGGCATTTTCATTAGCTTTAGTATTACTATTTATGTATTCTAATAACCAATTGTTAATATCTTCTTTTTGTTCTTCTAATGCTTTTGTGTAGAATTCTCTTCCTGCTTGATCTGCTTTTTTTACAATGAAGAATAAATCTGTTAGTTTGTAGCGATCTATTTTTACATTATAGTTTCCAGATATATTCTTTTTGAAAATACTTATTAAGTCTTCTACTCTAACAACTGGATCTTTTTTTACTTCTTGGTTAGTTAGTGCTTCTGCTTTAGCAAAAGCTACTTCATAATCATCTCTTTCATTAGAATCTAGAGATACTAAGAAAGTCTTTGTATGTCTTAAGTAATCTATTAAAGAGATACGATCAGTTATATCTGCTTCTTCATGTTTGTTGTAAAAGTATAGTTTTTGGAAGTTTTTTCTTTTGTATCCTTCAGCTAATCTATATAACCATGCTTGGGGAAGATTTACTTCTACTTTTTCACTAGATACATATACACTGCCACCTTCATCAAAGATATAATTATCTTCTTTTAGGGCTTCTACAATATTTTTAATAAATGATGCAGGATCATATTGATCTTTAGGTTCTAACATCGGTACAGTTGTAGGTGTTGCGTATATTCCACCAATCATTCCATTATTTACAAACTTTTCTAATTGAAAAGGAGCTGGTTCACGATAGTTAGAAACTAAACTATTGATTGAAATAATATTGAAAAGATTATTTTTTTTAGCATTAAATGTTTTAGTACTAGAAAAATCGGTGAATATTTCCCTGTTTAAATCTGTTCCATTAATTAAATGGTTAAGAAAAACTTCAAGACATGCAAGTTCTTTAATAAACATATATATTCACCTTCCTCTCTATTATCTCAGTTTTAATTATACCATAGATAAACACAAAAAAATAGAAGTTTTACTTCTACTATTTTTTTATTTCGCGATCTAAAAAGAAGAAAGATGCAGTTACTGTTGCTGCCAAATCATCTTTATCATTATAGATGTTTGCTTTGTATACTCCCAGGGTCATACCCACTTTTACTGGTTCTGCTATACAAACAATTTTATTCCCGCCACATGGTCTTAGGTAGTTTATTGTGGAATCAACTGTAACTACTTTTCTACCAGTTAATGATGCAAGTATGCCCATTGAAGAATCAGCTAAGCCAAAGATTAAACCACCATGAGCTATTCCATGTGGGTTTAGATGATTTTGATTTAATACTACACTAGTAGTTACTTTTTCTTTTGTGATTTCATCTATTTGCAAACCATTATATTTTATCCAACCAGATTCTTTTTCAAAGTATTCTTTTATTTGTTCTTCGAGAGGTTTATTCATATTCATCACTCCAAGTATGATTTTAACTTATTTCTTAAAATAATACCAGTTTTTTTGATATAATGTTTTTAAGGGTGGTAGCAATGGGTGGAGAAAAGAAAAAAGGATTAATTATATTAGTTATAACAATATTAATAATTGTTTTAGTATTAGTATCAGGAATAATTATTTCTAATAAAAAAGAAAAGGATGCTCTTAAAAATGAAGAACAGGTAGTAAATGTTGAGGATTCTAATAATGTTAGTGTCGTTGATGAAAAACTTAAACAAGGCGATTATAGAGTGTCTCAATCATACTTACTTTCTTATACAAAGAATAAAGGAAATGTTTGGTATAGTAGTAAAGGTGTTGTAACTAAGATTAAGTATAAAGATAATAATGCTCTCATTACTATTAGTGGTGAAGATGATAAAAGTAAAAAAGTAATTGGTTTTATTGATAAAGAAGGATTAAAGATAAAAGAAAATGACGTTGTTTATTTTGTTGGTTCTGTAGATATAAGTGATGGAAATATTATTTTAGCTAGAATTAGTAAAGAAGAAATCGATTATAAAAATGTTGTTGTTATGAGTTTAGAAGATCTTAGTGATAATATTTACTATTTAAAAAACACTTACGTTATTGTAAGTGGTTATATGATTACTGTTGGTGATAAGTATAAACTATATTCTAGCAAGAGTGATTATAAAAAAGATGAAGAATATGGTAGTTATTTTAATATTGAATGGGCAAAAGAGTTTAATTACACTGGTACTTCTGAAGTGTTATTAAAGTGTTTTATTGGTGATAAATACAAATTAATAGGTTGTGAAATGGAAAAATAGGAATGATTACATTCCTATTTTAATTTAACACTACTTTTTATATTTTCTATTTCTTCAAATAATAGTTGTTCTTCTTTAGTTGTTTCTTCATCATTATTATTTGGATATATTAATACTACTGAGTATTCTTTATTTGATTTTATTTTTTCAAATCTTATGTCATCTTTTGATAATTTTTTATAATCATCATTTTTCATTGCTATTATTTTAAATGCTTCATTTGTTCCTGATGAATAGATTATGTAACCATCAGTGATTTCTTTGATGCTTACAGTTTTCATTAACTTAGCAGGAATAGCTACAGAGAAAACATCATTACTAAAGGTATTAATGTAAGACAATATATTATCAACTGAATCAACATCAATAGAATATTTTAAATTTGTTGATCCTTCATTGGCTTTTAGAGTTCCTGTAATTGTAGTTTCAGTATTATTCTTTAAACCTTTGTCATACTCTATTTCAATTTTATCTGTTATTACACCATTTATACTAATAGCTTTTTCTAGTTCTAAAATACTAACATTTTTTGTTTCACCATCTTTTTTTATGGTATTAATAACAATTTTTCCTTTTAAGGTAGTTGTTTTATCTGTTTCGTATTTTTCACTTTTATCACAGCCGACTAATAAAAGCACAATAAATGTAAATATTATTAATATCTTTGTCTTTCTCATATTATCTATTCTCCTAAGTTTATTGTAGCATAAAAAAACATTTGCTCTTTTAAAAAGTGCAAATGTTGACAATTATTTACTGAGCTTAGTAATATCAGTTCCTGATTTAACAAGAATTTTTTTGAAGTCATCCACTAACCTATTGACTTTTTCTAGATAAATAAGGCAATTGTTAGATGTGTCTTCTTCTGTAAACGTTGTCAAATCTTTGACACCATCTTTTTGAAATTCACAAATGGTTGATGATGATTGTTTTGATAAATCAACAATAGTTTTGTCTTTATAAATAGATATTATTTCTTTTTGACTTTCATAAGAATAAATTCCTTCTTTATAGTCTACTTGATAAAAGATGTCTTTTTCAGTCTTACTGCAGATACTTGAATTACATGTATAGCCTTGTTTTTTTAAGTATCTTTTTAACTTATTAGAATCATCGTTATAGGCAAGAATAAATATTACTATAACAGCTATAATTATTATGGCAGTTATTATTATAGTTATTGCTTTTTTCATTTTATCACCTACACTATTGCTCCATTGTTTTTCTTTTTCTTTTCTTTGATGCTATTCTTTTCTAGTTTTGATTTAGATGGATGATTTTTTAAGTAACTTCTTAATGATATATAATTTAGAATACTTAAGACTATAAGAATTATATATTCTATTAAGAATATCATAGTTCCCTTATCCATTATTCTTATTACTAAGATTATTAAGATAAGAGTAAGAATTATGTTTAATAAATTAGCAATCAATCCCAAGCGTTGATGGGAATTTTTTAGTAAGATAATACCAGTAATAATATTTATAAAGAATGGTATTACCCAACCAATAAATAAAGTTAGTGTAATTACTATTACTGTATTTTCACTTAGTTTTGCAAATAATAGAATTATTAACAATATTATTGGTGTAATTATATCTATAATTGATAATGCTTTTTTCATGCTAATTTAGGAAGATCACTTTGATCTTTTATTCCTTTCAATAGATTTTGATTGCTAATTTGTAATAGTTCTTTATATGTAACTTCTAAGTAGAATGAGTTATCAGTTTTTTCATAATCTTCAAAAATAATAATATTATTAAATAAGGTAGAATTATTATTTGTTTTTAAATAATAACTACATCCTAGTATAGAATTACAAATATGAGAAATTATTGAGTGATTATAATTATATAAATCAACATTTCTAAATTTTGTTTTTTGTTTTTTCTTTAAGTCTTCATATTCTTTAGATATAGAAGATAATAAAGAGTTTAATCTAGCTATTGCTATACTTTCTCTATTAATGTTACTAACACAATACTCTAATTCTTTTTGGTATTTATCGCCTTCATAGCCTTTGTTATCTAAGTCATTTCTTTCTTGTTTATAAATATCTAGTTTACTCTTCGTTGATGCTATTTCAACATTTAAACTTTTTATTTTGGTTTTTAGATCTTGCTCATACTTAGCACAAATACTATTCATGTATTTAGGTTTTACGTTAGTAAGATTTAAGATACTATAGTCAATATCATCTTGATTGTTTTGATATGATATTAAGAATTGACTAACAATTAAGATTAATGAGATTTGAATATCGTTTATTCCATTTTCTTCTTTTACTTTAGCATATGATTTTTTAGGATTTGAATTTAAAATAGTTATTAAATCTAATAAACGATCAATTGAAGCGTTTGTGTGTTCAAGTAATGTAATATCATTACTAGATTGCCAGATGATATTTTCTATTAAATGAACTTGTTTACTTAATTGAGAATCTAAGAAATCTTCATTTATGAATTCTTTTAATTTATTAAGTTGTTTTTCATCAATATCTAATAGATTACTCTTTTTCTCTTTTAATTCAAACCCTTCTTTTCTACATTCGTTTTTTAATAAATTATAGAAAATCATATAGGTTTCTTTATTTTCTAAACCATGCTTATATTGTTTTAAGTGTTTTAGATAATTTATGGCAGCATTCTTTACTATAAGTATGTTGTTTTCTTTAATTATCTTTTCTTTGTCTGTATGTTTTACAACAATATTATAATAAGTAAAATTACCTAAAAATGTATCAATATCTTTTAAGTCTTCTACTTTTTCTATTTCCTTTTCTGGAATTGTATAACAAATATTAATTTCTTTGGCATCTTCTTTAGATGGTGTATCAAATAGCATAGTTATAAAAGTTAATAACCAGTTTACTTCGATATATGTTTCATCTTCAAAGATAATAGCATTATCTTTTTCAGAATATAAATATTCAATATTAAGAAGTTTTTGTTTAATTTTTAATACTAAATCTAATTCATTGTGACTAGCTATGTTTGTTATATCTGGAAGATCAAATTCTTTATGATCATATTTATTTAAGTATTCTTCATATTTTAATTCTAAATAACTTTGATCATTTACCATTAATTTAAATAAATATAAATAGATAGAAAATATTTTTCTTTCTTTTTCATGGTAAAAATAAGTGCATTCACATACAGGTCTTTTAGGATTGTTAATCATTTCAAATAATGAATCGATGATTAAGGTTATCTGTTTTTTAGTTTTAGTGAATGCCTTCATCTTTTTACCTCCTTATAGTTTTTCTAATGTTTCACTTATAATTGAATACAAATAAATATCTATTTTTTTATTTGTAATACTACTTATGTATTCTTCGTATCCATTTAATTGGTTTAAGTAGTTATCATCTTTGATATTATTTAATTTGTAATCAATAATATCTATTCTATCATCGTATTCAATTATTAAATCTATTATACCATGATATTCAGTATTATCTAGGTTATAAATGAATTCATGCTCTTTATAGATTTTGGCATTTTCTAGATTTTTTATTAAATCTGATGATAAGAATTTGCAAACTTTTTCTTTAATAAATTCATCATCTATTAAATCTAAATTAGGATTTTTGAAATCTAATAGTTCTAAAACTTCATGAATTTTAAGACCTAGTTGCATATTGTTATATGTTTTTTTGTCTATCAAGTTATGAGTTGTTTTAGAAAAATGTTTAGTATCTAATTCTTCACTAGATGAAATACTTATTTCTTCTACTTTAATAGGTTCTTTATTTGATGATAATTTATCTAGTTTTATTTTTTTATATAGATATTCATTAGTGATTCCTAGTGAATCGATATCTATTTCTTTATAATATTTAGATATTTTATCTTTAATAGAATTTAGTATTTGACTAAAAGAACGATATTTTCTTCTAACACTTAAATCGATCGTTCCGTTGTTATCTAGATTGTTATCTTCTATTTCATTAGAAGGTGTTAGAATAATCATTTTCTCTTTAGCTCTAGTTAATGCTACATAGAATAATCTAATACGTTCTGATACTTCTTCTTCTAGATAGTTATATTTAACTAGGTATTTAGCCATACTTTCATGAATACCTTCTTCAAAATATGGTGTTACGATACTATATTTATTATCGATTAGAACACGATCATTTAAATCTTGAATATTAAATTCTTTAGATAAACCAGCATAATAACAGATACTAAATTCTAAACCTTTAGATTTATGAATAGTCATTATTTTAACAGCATCGGAACCAGTATCTTCTACTGCATATTTCATTTCGTATTCATCGTTTATTAAATCGTTTAAGTAATCTCTAAAGGTATAGATGTTATACCCTAAAGTACTTAAGTTATTTGCAATATCTATTAGTTTACTTATCCTTATTATTGATTCGTTGATGTTACCTACTGTTATTAATTTCTCATACATGTTAGTTTTAGTAATAATTATTTCTAATAGTTCAGTAACACTTAATGACGAAATATCGCTTGCTATTTCTTTAAAGTCATTATAGATAGATGATTCTTTAAAGTTATCATTTAAGAAGTATTTAAAGATTTCATCGTCAGTATAGTTATATAGATAACTTCTAGCTAAACTAGTGAAGTCATATTTAAAGTTAGCACCATAGTCTTCAGTATTGATATTAACTATTAAATCAATGATGTTTTTAATAATATAAATATCATCAGTATCACTCATTGTTTCGTCTTTATGTAAAGTTAGAGGAATACCTAAGTATTCAAATACTTTTTTATAAAGATCAAATACTGGTGAACGATCGATTAGGATAGCAAAGTCTTTATATGTTATATCTCTTAGTTTGTTTTCTTTACGATCAAATATCTGATATTTATCTTTAATTTTCTTTTCGATATCTCTTGCGATAGCAAAGATTTCTATTTCTTCTTTTTCATATGGTGTTTCTTTATCATATGGATATTCTAAGATTTCTAATTTATAATCTTGGTTTGTTTTACCTTCTTCATCATATGTTTTATTACCAAAAACCATTTGATGAGTTTCATGGTACTCTGCTCCACCGATAGTACTATCCATGATTAAATTAAAGATATCATTAACTGCATCTAATACTTCATGACGAGATCTAAAGTTTTTTAGCAAATCTATTTTAATACCACCGTTTTCATTTGAGTATTTTTCATATTTATTCTTAAAGATATATGGATTAGCATTTCTAAAACGATAAATAGCTTGTTTGATATCGCCAACCATATAAACGTTATTGTTTTCGATTAAGGAAATAAATCTTTCTTGAATATCATTTGTATCTTGATATTCATCGATCATTATTTCTTTAAATGAATCTCTTATTTCTTCACGAACATCTTCGTGTTCTTCTATGATTTTAATAGATAAAAGAGCAATATCTTGGAAGTCATAGATTTCATTTTCCTTTTTATATTTATGTAATTCATCTAAGAAATCTTTAACGATATCTAGAATAGCTTCAACATAGATATTGGTCTTTTCTAAAGATTTCATTATTTCTTCTTTAGAACCATATTTAGTTACAACATCTTTTAATTCATCTAAAGTGTTTTTATATTTTTCTTTATATGGTTTTACTTCTTCATCTAATTTAATAGATGGGAAGCGTTCTGGAAGACTCGTAATAGCGTTATAGATATCATCATATTCTTTAGCTTTATAAAGATTATTACTATATTCTTCCATCTTAGTGACTTGTGCTTCAGTTAAATTAGATAAATAATCTTCATAGTAGTTGTCTAATCTTTCTTTTAATTCATTAATAATATGCAAATAATCTTCATATAAAATGTTATAGAAATTGCTAGCTGATACTCTGGTAGGATATGTATCAAAGTAGACATCACGGCTAGGCATTCCATCTATTTTGGATGCTATTTTAAGAATTGAATTCTTTAATGTTACATCATCTTTAACACAGAAGTCTTTAATAAGTTTGGTGAAATTATTTGGTTTAGATGTGTAATATTTATCAAATACTTCATCAAGTAGTTCTTCTTTTTTCATATCTATAATGGAACTTTCAGAGATAGCTATATTATTAGAGATGTTTAGAAGATAATGATATTTTTTTACTACTGATAAAGCGTAAGCATCAAATGTTGTAATATAAGATTGATCTACTAAAGGTAGTTCATTTTTTAGAGATGGATCTTCACTAATAGCATTTCTTATTCTTTCTTTCATTTCAGCTGCTGCAGCTTTGGTAAATGTTAATACTAGTAATTCATTAACATGAGTACCTTCTTTAATAATTCTTAGGGTTCTTGCTGTTAGAACAGCTGTTTTACCAGAACCAGCTCCTGCCGAAACAATAATGTTTTTGCCTTTTTCGTTTATTGCACTTAATTGTTCTTCAGTCCATGCCATTATTCTTCACCCCCAATAACATCTTCTTTTGATAGTTCTTCTAATTCTACTATGTCTTCATTAGAATGGAAACAAATATCTTTATATTTACAGAATCTACAACCATAGTTTATATCCCCTATTCTTTTAGGAGCTATATCGAATTTAGCATCACTAATACGTGCTGCTGCTTCATTTATTTTTTCTTCAGCAATATCTTTTAGATGATTCATTTGTTTAGTTGTTAAGACTTTTGAATAACTATAGAAGTTATTATCTTTTGTTAAACATAAACTCTTAATCATATTTGATTTAGCAAATGAATTATCAAATGTAGAAAGTATATCAAAGTTAGTATTGGAATATCCTTGTAGCAATAAACCTTTTTTCTTTTCGTCTTCATATTTTTTATTCTTTTCTACTACTATTTCATTATTTAAAATATGTTGTAGATAGAATCCTGCTACTTCAATATTTTCTAGCTTTTTAGTATTGTGTGCTAGATATAAATAGACTGGTAATTGCATACCTATTCCATATGGAATTGTTTTTAAATCAACATCTACAGACCCAGTTTTGTAATCAATAATAGCTATAATAGTTCTGTTATCTTCTTTTTTATATTTAACTTTATCAATGATACCTGAGAAAGTTATTTTCATATCACCGGATAAACTGGTATAAATTTTTTCTTCATGTAATTCATCATGTAATTCAGTATAGTTTTCTTGTTCTTTAATAGTATCAATTATAAATTGTAATTCATCATGTAGTTTTTCTAAGAAGAATAATTCTTGATTAGTAAATTCTGTTTCTAAATTGTTTATTTCTTGATTCCATAATTCTTCATAGGTTCCAGTAAAAGTAATAAATTTTTCTAGAACAGCATGGAAAAGAGTTCCAATACGCTGATAGAAGGAGTCTTCATAGATATTTAGATTTAGAATATAATTTATGTAATATGAAAATGGACATTTAAAGTAATTATCTACTTTTGTGTAAGATAATGATAGTTTATCATTTAGGAATTTATGTAGATCATCTTTATTTATTCCTTTAAATGAATGATCATACGTATTATATGGTAATTCTTTATAGGTTGAAGATAGTTTAAATAAGTCTTCACTGGTTGTACCATATTTATTGTATTCATCTTTTAAACTAGTTAGTTTTATTTTGTTATATAGATTGGAATAATTATATTCTATATCGATATCTTTAATAACTGGATAGTTTAATTCTTCGTTTATATTAGGGAGATTGAATTCTTCACCATTAGCTATTTTTTTAGATGTTATAATTAAATTTTTAATATTAGATAAATACTTAATAGTTAATTCTTTTTCTTCGATGTTTTTATCAATAGTTAAAGAAGTATTTAATTCTTGTTTGTCTTTATCAGATAGATAAGATTCGTCTTTATGAATAATTGGTATGATACCTTGGTTAAAAGATAGTAAGTAAACATAATCATCTTCTGTATAAGTATTTTCTAAATTACTTTCATGAACAGAATCAATGATATTAATTTTTTTAAGATTAGTATTTTTTAAGTCAGTTTTAATTAATGGTTTAATATCTTCATAATTGTTTACAAATGCATAGTTATTAACAACATCTAGAATTTGATTATAGATTGTTTCCGAATCATCTGATGTAATATATTCTTTTAATTCTTCTAATGTTTTATTCATATCATTAGAATATAATTCTAAGAATTTATTAACGATATATGTTCCATAGATACTTTGTTTATCATTTATGGTATAAGGAAGATTAAACATTGGGAAGATTCTTCTTATTAGTTTATAGTATTCATCATTTAAGTTTACTAAATAGATATTTTTAATATCTACGCCATCTTTAATATTTTTACAAATACTATTAGCTACATATACTACTTCATCTTCGATTGTTGGTAATAGTTTAATATCATGTTTTGGATATTTAGCTTCATTATTATTAATTATTTCAACATGACTAAAAGACTCTAGAGACTTTTCTAGAAGTTCTATTTCTTTGGATGGATAAAGATTATAAATAGTTATGTTTTTATTCTTTAAGGATTCTTTAAATAGTTTATTAATACTATATAATTTATTATTTATTAAATCTTGTTTTAGTTCTTTTAAGAATTTTAATTTAGGTCTTTTATATTCTTTATCTTCTATATAAGTAAGATTGTTCAAGTAGATATTGGCTATCTCATATATAACATTGTATTTGTTCATTACATAAAGAATAGCTTCTTTAGAATAATCGCCATAAAAAAGTTTATTAAATTCATTATTAGTGTATATTTTAATATTCAATAAACTATTAAAACTCTTTAATAGTTCTTTTTTATAAATATTAGATGTAATAATAATATCAGTATTTTCAAACATATACATCACCACTTTAATTTTATCATAATTAGATATTATATGGCTTAAAAGTATTGGTTTTATTAAAGAATTGTTATTTTGAAGTTTTTTTCACAAATATAAAGGATTTTTATGGAGAATTTACAAATAATAAATTGATTTAATGAAGATTTTATCATATAATAAATAACCTAAGAAAGAGGGTTTGGGATATGGACAAAGAATTATTTGAGTTAGAGAAAAAGATATTAAATTTTTTAAGTAAAACATGTAATAAAAAAAGGTCATTTTCATTACTAGAAATAGCTGATATGGTTGATCCTTATAATAAATATGAGTATTCTGCTTTTGAGACCATATTAAGAGTTTTAGAGATTAATGGTACTTTGTACCAAAATGAAGATGATTCTTGGTGTTTATTCCCTAATGATGATAATCTTGTTCAAGGTGAAGTTAAAAAGAATCAAAAAGGTACTGTATTAATTGATACACCTGATGGTAAAAGATATATTTTAAACCCTAAAGATGCCGGATATTTATTAGACAAAGATATTATTACTTTTAGACCTACTTCTAAGACTTCTGGTGGTAGATTAATTTCTGAAGTTGATAAAATAATTAAAAGAAACAATGGTTTAGTTGTTGTAAGTTATACAAGGTCAATACATGGGCATGAGTTAACTCCTCTAACTTCTAAGATTACTTACCCTATTTGTTTACCCGAAGAAGAACTTGAAGGATTAGATAATTATGACCAATTGTTAGTTGAGATTGGTGAAGTTAATTATGCTGGTGTTATAGAAGCTAAAACTATAAGGAAGATTCAAACTAAAAAAGATAGAAAATTTGTACATGATAATCTATCTTCTAACGATGAATACAGCGATGTTGAATTTAAAGAAGATGTTACTAAAGTTAATCCTGCTTTAAAGAAAAAAGTAGTTGAAACTGTTTATGATAGTCAAGATATTAAAACATATATAGCAAATGCAGATAGAATGAAAGCAGGATTAAAATTAGCTAATTATACTGTTACTGGTGTTATTAATATTAATAAATATGGTGATGGTTTTGTTGAAGTTGGCGAAAAACGATATAGAGTAAAAAAAGAATTCTTAAGTGATGTTTTTGATGGTGATACTATTGAAATAAGACCTAGTAAACTTAATTCACATGGTGTTATTAGTAGTGTTGTTGAAAGTGTTGTTGAGAGAAATAATGGTTTAGTTATAGTTGAAGTTGGTTTAGGAAAAGAAGGAGAAGTTGTTCTTAAATCAATAAATAAAAACTTGAAACATAAGATTGTTCTTCCTGAAGAATTTGATAAACCTCTTGTCGAAGGAGAATTATTGCTTGCTAGGATTGGAACTGAATTAAAAGATGGCAATTATGTCATGGAATTTGTTAAAAGTATTGGTCATAAAGATGACCCTGATATTGATTTAAAACAAATTGCAGCCGAATTTGAAATAGATATGGATTTTAGTGAAGAAGAATTAGAAGAAGCTAATTCCTTACCTACTTCTGTATCAGAAGAAGAAAAACAAGGTCGTGTTGATTATACTGAAGAAAAAGTTTTCTCTATAGATGGAGCTAGAACTAAAGATAGAGATGATGCTTTATCAATTAAAAAATTAGAAAATGGTAATTATTCTGTTGGAATTCATATTGCCGATGTTACTCACTATATTAAGCCTGGTATGGCATTGTGGAATACAATATTAAGTAGAGCAACTAGTGTTTATATGACTGATACAGTTATTCCGATGTTACCGCATATTTTATCGAATGGTATTTTGTCTTTGAAGCCAGGCGTTGATCGTTTAACATTTAGTTGTATCGTTGAATTAACACCTGAAGGTGAAGTTGTTAATTTCGATTTTAAAGATACTGTTATCAATTCAAAGAAAGCTATGGTTTATGATGATGTTAATAAAATATTAGAAGAAGATACAGTTCCTGAGGGATATGAAGATTTCGTTGATGAATTACAAGCACTAAATGCTTTATCACATCAATTATCTAAGAAAAGAGCCGAATCTGGCGCTGTTGATTTTGATGATATAGAAAGCGACGTTGAAATCATCTATGATAGTAAAAACAGGCCTATTAAGTTTGTTTCAAGAAAGCAACGTTCAGCTGAAAAATTAATAGAAAATTTCATGTTACTTGCTGGTGAATGTGCTGCTAATTATACAATTTTACCTACAACTTATCGTGTTCATGAACACCCTAGTGAAGGGGCATTGGAAGATGCTATGCTTAAGTTACATAAATTAGGTGTAAAGATTCCTGGTTTAATAGTTCCTAAGGAAAAGAAAGGTAAAAAAAAGAAAAAGGGAACTAAAGTAGTTAGTGTTAGAAATGTAATTAATGGTAGTGTATTGTCTAAAATAATTCATTCAATAAAGAATACAGATGTTAGAACTTTAGCATCTAATATAATTCTTTGTTCGATGAAGAGAGCTAGAATAGATGTTGATCCAGAGATAGGTCATTATGCTTTAGCTAAACCTAAGATATGTCGTTTTACAAGCGGTATTAGAAGAGCTGAAGATGATATTTGTCATTATCAAATTCGTAAGCAAAGAGATGTATTATATGATGTTAATGACTTTGAAGAAGAATATGATAAAGATATTGATTGGATTGGAAAAGAAGCTATTCATATTACTAAAAAACAATATAATGCTGAAAAAGCTGAAAGAGCTGCTATCCAATTAAAAATGATTCAAGCAATTGAACCATATATTGGTACTGGTGAAGAATTCTTAGCAAGAGTTACTTATATTAATGAAGAAGGTATTTTCGTTAGAACAAGAAGCGGTATTGTTGGTAAGATTGATCCAAAAGATTATGCTGATGATCGTTTAATATATGATGATAGTACGATGTCATATGTTGGTAAGTATATGGGTGAAAGAATTACAGTTGGTCAAGATATAACTGTTACTCCTATAGATACACATCGTGAGTATAGAACAATTAATTTTGGCGTTGGTGTACAACAAGTTAAAAAGTTGACAAAAAAAAGAGCTGCATAGCTCTTTTTCTATCGATTTATTATGGATATTAAGACGACCATTACACCTGCTGCAATAACAAATATTATCATTACTCCAGCCATGTCTCCACCTATTTTATCAGCGATAATATCATATGTATACTCTTTAATTAATAAGAAAAAATCTACAATGGCTTCCCATACAGATTGTGCTTCTTCTTTAAGATGATCCCAGAATGTTCTTTTAACTAATAAATAGAATAAATTTGTTAAGTAAAAATATGATTGCATTATATCACTTCCCTATCATTTATAATTATAATATAGACTTGCAATTTCTTCAATTGTTTGTTATTATATCAATGTTCATGGCGGCATTGGTGAAGTGGTTAACACACCAGTTTGTGGCACTGGCATGCGTGGGTTCGATTCCCACATACCGCCCCATTTATGAAAATCGT
>JAEEGL012787079.1_pt1 | contig 21226 bp, 16 predicted proteins | sample 9134231 | NCBI WGS metagenome assembly JAEEGL01 (sample SAMN16246548, study PRJNA631951) | gut metagenome | biome: gut microbiome; feature: rumen; material: fiber-attached | host: Bos | place: Iran: Karaj | collected 2018-10 | reverse complement strand
GTACGTTCCGAGTGGAAATGGCGGGCGGTTCCGTACCGGACCCGCGCGGCGCGGCCGCGAAAGCCCGGCGCTTATGATTTTCATTTAAGGGACGGTGATTTATTCTATGAACGAACCCCGCGCCTGGTGGAAAGAGGCTGTCGTCTACCAGATCTATCCCCGCAGCTTTGCGGACTCCAACGGCGACGGCATCGGCGACCTGAACGGCATCACCGCGCATCTGGATTATCTGCACGAGCTCGGGGTCGACGTGATCTGGGTCAGCCCTTTCTACAAATCACCGAACGACGACAACGGCTATGACATCTCCGACTACCGGGCCATCATGGACGAGTTCGGCACCATGGAGGACTTTGACCGGATGCTTGCGGGCATCCATGAGCGGGGCATGCGCCTGGTCATCGACCTGGTGGTGAACCATTCCTCGGATGAGCACCCCTGGTTTGTGGAGAGCCGCAAGAGCAGGGACAACCCCTACCGTGATTATTACATCTGGCGCGACGGGAAGGGGGATGCCCCGCCCAACAACTGGGGCAGCTGCTTCTCCGGCTCCGCCTGGCAGTATGACGAGCCCACGGGACAGTGGTATCTGCACCTGTTCAGCAAAAAACAGCCGGACCTGAACTGGGCCAATCCGGCGGTGCGGGACGCTGTCTTCGACATGATGACCTGGTGGTGCGACAAGGGCATCGACGGGTTCCGGATGGATGTCATCGGCATGATCGGCAAGGAAAACTTCAACGACGGTGAAGTCAGCCCCGGCGCCCTCTACGGCAGCTTTGAGAAGTCCTGTCAGCATACGGCCACCACCCACCGCTACCTGCGCGAGATGCGGGAGCGGGTGCTGAGCCGCTATGATCTGCTGACCGTGGGCGAGGCCGGCGGCACGGTGCAGCAGGGGATCCAGTACGCCGGTCTGGACGGCAGCGAACTGAACATGATCTTCTCCTTTGAGCACAACGACGGGCTCAACGACGGCACCGAGCTGGGCAAGTGGAGCGACCACGGCGCGCCTCTCAGCGAGGTCCGCACCATCATGAACCGCTGGCAGCTGGGTCTGATCGGCAAGGCCTGGAACACGGTGTACCTCAGCAACCACGACCAGCCCCGGCAGGTCAGCCGCTACGGCAACGACAGCCCGCTCTTCCGCGTGCGCAGCGCCAAGATGCTGGCCACGCTGATCCACCTGATGCACGGCACGCCCTACATTTACAACGGGGAGGAGCTGGGCATGACGAATGCCTACTTCACCCGCCTGGAGGATTACCGGGACGTGGAGGTGTTCAACGCCTGGAAGCAGTGGGTCGATTCCGGCCGCGTGCATCCGGAGGACATGATGCGCTGGTTTGCCCGCATCTCCCGGGACAACGCGCGCACCCCCATGCAATGGGACAGGAGCCCGAACGCCGGCTTCACCACGGGGACGCCGTGGATCCGGGTCAACGACAACTATCTTGAAATCAACGCCGCCGATGAGGTGAAGGACCCGGACAGTGTGTTCAACTACTACAAAAAGCTGATCGCCCTGCGCCATGAACACCTCATCATCGTCTACGGCAGCTATGTGCCCCTGCTGAACGATGACCCGAACGTCTATGCCTACCGCAGGGAGCTGGACGGCGAGGCGCTGACCGTCTGCTGCAACTGGACAGACCGCACCGTCCCCTGCACGCTCATCGACGAGGTGGGCGGCGAGGAGCTGATCTCGAACTACCGGCTCCACAAGCCCGGCGTCCTGCAGCCCTACGAGGCCCGGGCCGTGCTCACCAGATAAACGAAAAAAAGGACCGCAGAAAACGGTGTTCCGCGCCATGACGCAGAACACCGTCTTTTGCTGTGCCGGGGAAAAAGGCGGCCGCCGCCTCCCCCGCCCGGTCTCCGTCAGAATGTGTGCAGCAGCCAGCGGAAGCCGCCCGCGGGGATCTTCACCGCACCGGCGTCCCCCACCGCACCGCTGAACAGGTCGGTATAGGACTTTTCGTCCCGCAGCCAGGCCGTCTGCTCCTCCCCCGCGAAATTGAACAGCGCCAGAAGCTGTTCGCCGCGGTAGTATCGGCCAATGCCCAGCACATGGTCGTTGCCCGTGTCCAGCAGCCAGGTGTCCGCCCCCGTGTCAAAAACCGCGTGATCGGCGCGCAGCTGCTCCATCCGGCGGATGGCGGAAAAGACGCGGTTCTCCGGCGTTCCCTCCTCCTCGCGCCGGGCCGCCTTCTCCCAGTCGAAATCACCCCGGTGGAGGTAGCGGCTGTCCTCCCTGCGAAGCGGATCGTCATGGTAGCCGTAGTCATTCTCCTGGGCGATCTCATCCCCGCTGTAGAGCACGGGCACACCGCTCAGGGTGAACATGAAGGCGTGGAGCATGGCATCCAGGCGGATGGCCCTGTCCATGGCTTCCCCATCCCCGCTCTTCCTCGCGGTCTCGATCCCGCAGAGGCTCGCCGTGGTGCCGCACAGCCGCGCGTCGCCCAGCCTGGGATCATCATTGTAGAGCTCTCCCCTGGCCATGCTGCCCGGCCACTTCCCCGTCAGGCAGTCGTTGAGATACCGTTTGTGGGGCACCTCCTCCTGGCCGAACTGCCGCAGGAAATCGTAATCCAGGCCCCAGCCGATATCGTCATGACAGCGCAGATAGTTGAGGAAGGTATAGGCCTTCGGCAAGGCAAACACCTGCCCCAGCTGGTGGGCCAGCAGGCGCACATCCCGCGTTGCCACGGTGTGCCAGATGGAGGCCATGGTGGTGACATTGTATAGCAGATGGTGCTCCGGCTTCTCCACGGTGCCGAAGTAGGGGACCACCTTGCTGGGCTCCATGACCACCTCCCCCAGGAGCAGCGTTCCCGGGCAGACGATCTCGCAGACCATGCGCATCATCCGGACCAGGGTATGCACCTGCGGCAGGTTCCGGCAGGTCGTCCCCAGGGCCTTCCATATGTAGGGCACCGCGTCCAGCCGGATGATGTCCACGCCGTGGTTGCACAGGTTCAGCATGCAGTCGGTCATCTCGGTGAAGACGACGGGGTTGGCGTAATTCAGGTCCCACTGGTAGGGATAGAAAGTGGTCATGACCACCTTCTCCGCCTCCGGGCACCAGGTGAAGTTCCCGGGCGCCGTGGTGGGGAACACCTGGGGCACGGTCTGCTCAAACGCGTTGGGGATCGTCCAGTCGTCATAGAAGAAATAGCGTTTCTGGTACTCCTTCTCCCCCGCCCGGGCCCGCCTTGCCCACTCATGGTCCTCGCTGGTATGGTTCATCACAAAATCCAGGCACAGGGCGATCCCCCGCACATGGCAGTCATCCGCCAGGGCCGCCAGGTCCTCCATCGTGCCCAGCTCCGGCTGCACCGTGCGGAAGTCGCTGACGGCATATCCGCCGTCACTGCGCCCCACGGGACTGGCCAGCAGGGGCATGAGATGCAGGTAGTTCACGCCGCAGCCCGCGATGTAGTCCAGTTTCTTCCGCACGCCGTTCAGGGTGCCCGCAAAGGCATTGACGTACATCAGCATGCCCGTCAGGTCGTGGCCCTTGTACCAGTCCGGCCGGGCCTCCCGGGCACGGTCCACCGTCCGGAGGGATTCCGGGCGCTCCTCCCAGCAGCGGTAGAGCATGTCCGTGAAGTGGTCATACGCCCCCAGATCATTGTGATACAGCTCACAATAGAGCCATTTCAGCTCCGCCTCATGGTGGCGGAAGCGAGCGGCAAACTCCGGCTGCCAGTGCTGTTTCACGGTCACCCCTCCTGTCATTCAAAGGTTCCCCTGCGTCCGGGCGCGTCAGCCAACCCTTGTTTTGATGGCTGTACCCCGCATAGATCCGCCTTTCCCGGTATTCAGTTGATCGAATCAAGGTCAGGATGATTATACCATATTGCGGAAGGAAAATGCAACAGACAGTTCGTCCGGCCCGCGGTTCTGACGGATCCCATGCATTGCCCGCGGGCAGGGCCATGCTTTGGATCGAAAAGCCGCCCGGCACCACGCCGGACGGCTCCGCGACTGCGGGTATGGGATGTGCTCCTCCCCTGCTCTGCCGTGGGCCGGCTGCCCGCATGCGGCCTTACCAGTTCACCTGCTGATCCTGGGCAGGGGTCAGCCGGCTCAGCAGCTGGCTCCGCACCGCAGACGGCAGGCCCACGATCTCCGCCAGCTGGAAGACGGTGACCAGGTGGTCCGGCCACGGCGCTCCGCCGCTCGTTTCCGCAGGGTAGCAATAGTTGCCGATGATCTCCACGGTATAGCCCCGCTCCAGGCTGTATCGCCCGGCGACGGCGTTGTACAGGGTCTGGCCCCGCCTCTGATGATAGGAGGAGGTGATGACCGTCATGGTCTCGATGCCGTTTGCCATCAGGATCTCCATGGTGTTGACGGCGTTCTCGGCAGTGTTCATGGCGCGCTCATCAATGAGGATCCTCTCGGGGGCGATGCCGCAGGCCTCCACCAGGTAGGCTTTCATCAGGCCGGCCTCCGTATGCTTCCCGGGGTTATTGCGGCCGGTGGCGCCGCCGGAGCAGACGATGAAGGAATCCGGGAAAGCCCGGGCAGCGGCGGCGGCGGCGTTGCAGCGGCCGACGAGTTCCTCGGCCATCTCGCCGTCCACCAGGGCAAAGCCCAGCACCACGAACGCGTGCCGCCCGGTGATGGGCAGCTCCGCAGGGTCATCCACCCCATCCAGATACAGGCGGTAGTCCGGATCCAGCCAGACCTGCTTCCAATGCCCGGCGATGATCCCGATGAGCGGCATCTCCTGTTCCCGGATGTCCGCTTCGATCAGCTCCGCAGTCTCCTCCGAGGGGTCCATATAGGCGTTCACCATGTCGCAGAACAGGGCGGTATAGCGTTCCAGTACGTCCGGCGCGCCGTCCCGGGCCCGGGTTTCCTTCGGCGTGAGCAGCCCTTCTCCCAGCGCCGCCGTGAAGGTCAGGATCATGCAGATCAGGATGCAGCAGACTTTCTTCGCCATCATGTGGTCCTCCCTTTTCGCCCGGCGGGCGCTCACCCGCTTCTTCCGCGGTTTTTTGATCCTTGCAATGCTTTATACGGGCGTGGAGGGAGGATGGAAGGAAGAATGCGAAATTCTTTTGGGGGAAAGGGCTTATCGGCCGTGGATCAGGGCCTGCGGCAGAACACATGCATTTCCGCTCATTCAGCCGTCCCGCCCGACACCCGCCGGTGCAGGGCGGCCAGGTGTTCCGAGGGCAGGCAGCCGACCTCTTTCTGGAACGCGCGGCGGAAGGTGCGCATATTGGAGTAGCCGCAGACGTCGCAGATCATGGTCAGGCTGAGGCTCGGATCACGCATCAGCAGGCGGGCCCTGGCGACGCGGATGGCGTTGATGTACTGCCGGAAACCGATCCGCAGTTTCTCCGAAAAGAAATGGGAGAGATGGGACGCACTGATGCCCAGCGCGTGGGCGGCACTCTCCAGGGTGATGTCCTCACAGGCATGGTCGGAGACATGGTGCAGGATACGGCAGCCCAGGCCGCGGTCGCTGTAGTCGTAGACCGGGCGGTAGGAGAGGCTGTGGAGCGTGCCGGCCAGCAGCACGTGCAGGTAGGCGATGCACAGCGGAAGGTCATCCTCCATGTTCAGCTCCCTCAGGCGGCGGACCGCCCGGTGGGTGTCCGCCCCGGCCGTCTCCGCCCGCAGAACAGGCACCTCCGGAACCAGGCGGCGGAAGGTGCCGTTGTACTCCGGGATGATGTCCGGCGGAAAGATCGCCACAAGCCCTGAAGCGTCCTCACGGATGACGTCATAGCTGTGTACCGTCAGCGGGAACACCACGGCAATGTCCCCCGGGGTCAGGTCAAAGGTCATTTCGTCAATGCCGATCCTTATACAGCCGGCCGTGACGGCTATGAGTTCCGCAGCCTCATGAACATGCGGCGGATAGGGGGAATGGGTCATCTCTCCGATGAACAGGGCCTCCTCGCGATGCTCATAAAACGTGCTCATGGAGGTTCTCCTCCGTTCTTTCTTTTCTTGCCCAATCATATCACATCCGCTGACGGAATGGAAGCAACCCGGAATGCGTGAAAGCCAGTTTTGTCCCCTGTTTCTCGGAAAAAAGCATTGTCGACAGGGCGGTATCCTGATATAAATATGTCTGAAACAGTTCGTTTATACCGCTGCTATGCCGCTGACCGCGTGTGGGCCATCGGCTCCAAGGTCGAGGGCAAGAAGGATGAACGGATCCTGGCGTTCCTCGATTGGTGCTTCCATCTGCGTGAAGTCCGATAACAGAGAGCGCTTTCCCTTCAAGCTCCGGGCCGTCTGCAGAGAGCTGTATGAGTATGACTGCAGCGTGTGGCAGGTCGAGGTCGACGCTGAGAACGCCGCTGCCGGCAGCTGATCGTCCGCATGAAGCAGGGTCGCGCTACGGGACCCCCATTATTTATAGGAGGATAAGATGAATCTGAATTGTTCTGCCCTTCTGCCGGACGGGCGCAGCTTTGATTTCTGGGAGAAGGAAACCGTCTGGACACGGGAACTGCATGTCAACGCCGGCCACCCTTCTGCATCGGATGCCAACGACGGCAGTGCGGCCTCACCCTTCCGGACCATCGGCCGCGCGGCGGCGGAAGCGGGACCGGGCACCCGGGTGCTGATCCACGCGGGGATCTATCGGGAGTGTGTCAGCCCCGCCATGGGCGGCACGGATCCGGAGCACATGATTTCCTATGAGGCCTTCGGGGACGGGAATGTGATCATCCGCGCCTCGGAGGAGGTGACGGATTTCGCGCCCAGCGAGGGATGGTCCCTTCGCTTGGGCCCCGGCGAGGAGCGGGGGGAACTCCGCATCTGGGAGTATGACCTGGATCCGGATCTGTTCCGGGGATACAACCCGTTCTGCGCGGTGAACATCCTGCACGACCGGCTTTTTTCGAGTATGACAAGACAGACATGACCACCTACCTCAACCGCCGGGGCTGCGTCTTCTGCGACGGAAAGCCGCTCCGGCAGGTACCGCTGTACGCGGGCATGGCCCGTGAGGAGAACACCTACTGGGTGGAAGCCAACGGCATGAAGGTCCATTTCCGCCTGGCCGGAGACGGGGATCCCGGGGATCACCGGATCGAGGTGACCGTGCGGGAACAGTGCTTTGCCCCGGAGAAACCGTTCCTGAACTATATCCGGGTCAAGGGGCTGATTTGCGAGCATGCGGCCACCGGCGCGCCTGTGCCGCAGCGGGGCGCCATTTCCGCCCATCGGGGACACCATTGGGTGATCGAGGACTGCGAGGTCAACTGGTCCAACGGCGTGGCCATCGATACGGGCCACGAATGCTGGCACCACACCCACACCCCCGGCGAGATCGTGGGGTACAGCGTGATCCGGAACTGCCGCATCCGGGATGCCGGGGTCTGCGGCATCGCGGGGATGTTCGCCGAGCGGATGCTGATCGAGGGCAACGTCATCGAGGGCACCGGCTGGCAAAAGATGGAGCTGAGCTGGGAGGCCGGCGCCATCAAGCTGCACAACAGCGTGGACGGGCTGATCCGCGGCAACACTTTCCGCAGCACCTTCCGCGCGGACCATCTGTGGCTGGACTGCGGGAATGAGAACAACCGCATCACCGGCAACCTCTTTCTGGATGGCATCGAGCAGCGGGAAGCGATCTTCATCGAGTGCACACGGGACGGTGTCAACCTGATCGACCACAACATCATCTGGAACGTGGAGGGCAGGTTCGACCCGGCCAAGGTGCCCCAGGAGCCCGGCTCCTCCGGCTGGTACAAGCTGCGGGAGAACGATGCGGTCAACGGCTACGGGATCTACGGCGAGGGGACGGACCGTCTGCATGTGTCCCACAACCTGATCGGCCGGTGCCGCCACAGCGGGTATTACCTCAAGCCCGTGCCTTTCCGCATGCACGGCATGCTGCGGGGCGGTACGTCCCGGGACGCGAAGATCATCAACAACATTTTCTACGACTGCGGAGAGGCCGCCATCGATTTCCCCACCCGGGACAACACGGCGGAGGGCAACCTTTACGTGCGCATGCAGGGCGGCTATCTGCGGGTGATGTATCCGGAGCCGGAGAATTGCCTGAACCTGCCGGCATGGCAGGAATTCTTCGGGTTTGACCGCCAGGGCCAGAACGCATGGTTTGACATCGCGGTCGATCCCCGGACCGGGGAAGTGGTTTTCAGCAAGGCGAAGGACAGGCTCTTCGGCTTCCGGGGGGAGCTGGAGCGGCTTCATATGATCCTGGATCCGGCGGCGGTGAAACCCGTCAAGGCGGACAGAGACCTGCCGTGGGAGGAGCCGGAGGAAGTGTGGCCCGGCCCGTTTGGCCGGTTCAGCATCACGGAGGAATAGAGACCCGGTGGAAAACAGCGTGGAAACACCCATCATCAGTCTGAAGCATTCGGGAGGGAGCAGACCATGTTACGGCAGGTAAAGACAGAGAACGGCTGGGTGCGCGGGATTGAAGCGGCAGATCCAAGGATCACGGCATTCAAGGGGATCCCCTTTGCCGCACCGCCCACGGGAAAGAACCGCTGGCGCGCACCGCAGCCCTGTGAGAACTGGGCGGGCGTACGGGACGCCTCCCGCTTCGCGCCGATCTCCATGCAGTGGATCCCCGGGCTGGGAGACGATATCTACTGCCGGGAGTGGCATGTGGACCCGGACATCCCCATGGGAGAAGACTGCCTTTACCTGAATGTCTGGACCAGCGCGAAAAAAGCCACGGACAAGCTGCCCGTCCTGGTATGGTTCTTCGGCGGCGGCTTGCAGTGCGGCTATCCCGCGGAGATGGAGTTTGACGGAGAGCGGATCGCACGCCGGGGCATCGTGGTGGTCACGGTAAACTATCGGGTGGGTGCCCTGGGCTTCCTGACGCACCCGGAGCTTACCCAGGAAGAGCCGGACGCGCCGGCCAACTTCGGCAACCTGGATCAGCAGGCCGGCCTGCGCTGGGTGCAGCGGAACATTGCGGCCTTCGGCGGGGATCCGGCCCGGGTGACCATCGCAGGACAGTCCGCCGGCGGCGGAAGCGTCATGTCCCAGCTGGCCTGCCCGGCCAATCAGGGACTCTTCTCGGGCGCCGTGGTCATGAGCGCCATGATCTTTGACCCCTACCTCCGCCGGGAGGTGGGCCGCCCGGAGCGTCTGGCGGATGCGGAGAATAAGGGCGAAGATTTCTTTTCCTTTCTGGGTGTGAAGACGTTGAAGGAAGCCCGGTCCATGGACGCGGTGACCCTCCAGCGCAGCTATGAGAAGTACATGGAATCGCACATCCCCTTTTTCACGGTGCAGGACGACCGCTTCTGCTTCGGCGATCCCATCGCCCTGTACCGCGCCGGAAAGTGCGTGCCGGTGGTGATGATGGCCGGGAACACCAGCACCGAATTCCTGAATACCGTGCAGGCGGCGGACGAGGGCGGGCTGGCCGCGGAGGCAGTCCGGGTCTTCGGGGAGAGGGCCGCGGAGTTCCTGTCCTTCCCGGAGAGCCGGGAAAAGGCCGGAGAGAACGGCTTCGCGCCGGTCAGCGGCATTGAGTGCACCGTGAAGGGCCTCCTCACCGACGTCGCAGGATCCGGCCGGAAAGGCTACTGCTACTGCTTCGACCCGGACATCCCCGGCTGGGACGATCCGGGCACCTTCCACTCTTCCGATCTGTGGTTCTGGTTCGAGACGCTGGCCAAGTGCTGGCGGCCCTTTGCGGGGCGCCATTACGACCTGGCGCGGCAGATGTGCGACTACTTCTGCAACTTCATCCGCAGCCTGGACCCGAACGGCGTGGATGCGAACGGGGAGCCTCTGCCGGTCTGGAGCCCCTGGTCAGAAAGCGCTCCCTGCACCATGCGCTTCACCGGAGGCGGCGCCGTGGCCGAGCACGAAGCCCTCACGCCCTTCAAGCGCTTCCTGTTCGACCGGATCATGGACCGGATCCGTTCGATCCCGACGGAGTCGGACGGTTGAGGCGGAAAGCCGCGGCGGCATGCCGCACAAAAAAAGAGAGAACACCGGGGGAACGAATCGCATGCGCGTGCTGAACTTCGGCTCCTTGAATCTGGATTTCGTCTACCCGGTGGATCACTTTGTGCAGCCCGGGGAGACATTGGCCGCTGCTTCCCGCGCCGTCAAGCAGGGAGGCAAAGGCCTGAACCAGTCCATCGCTCTGGCGCGGGCCGGAGCAGACACAGCCCATGCCGGCTGCGTGGGGGACGGCGGCGGGAGCCTTCCGGCCATGCTCAGGGAGAACGGGGTGGATGTCTCCTGCATCCTGCCTGTTCCCGGGATGCAGGGACACACCGTCATCCAGGTGAACCGGGAGGGTGAGAACTGCATCCTCCTCTATGGCGGCTCCAACCGCTGCGTGACGGAAAAGCAGGTTCGTGATACCATTGCCCGGTTCGCTCCCGGCGACTGGCTGGTCCTGCAAAACGAAATCAATCTGCTCCCGATGATCGTGGAGGAAGGTGCCAGGCAGGGGCTGGTCATCGCGCTGAACCCGTCGCCCTTTGACGACGGGCTCCGGGATGTGGACTTCAACAAGCTCGCCTGGCTGCTGGTGAACGAAATCGAGGCGGAACAGATCACCGGGGAGAGCGATTCGGAGAAGGCGCAGCAGCGCCTCCACGCCAGGTATCCCCGTCTGTCGGTGCTGATCACCCTCGGCGGGCAGGGCAGCATGGCGCTCCGGGTCACGGATGCCGGCGTGGAGACAGCGCGGCAGCGTGCGCAGCAGGTTCAGGCGGTGGATACCACCGCCGCCGGGGACACCTATACCGGGTATTTCATCGAAGGTCTCATGAGGAACCTGCCCCTGCAGGCCTGCATGGAACGGGCAAGCAAGGCCGCGGCCATCAGTGTCACACGCCCGGGGGCCGCCGCTTCGATCCCCCGCCGCGACGAAGTGGATGGACAGCCCTGATCACCCGCCCGGCGGACACACACAGGCGGCTCAGCACAATGCTGAGCCGCCTTTCGGGTAAGACCCCCTGCAGTCCCGGAAACCTGTCCATGGAGTTCAGCGGCAGATGAGCTTCCAGGAAGCAGCGGGAAAGACCAGGGCGACAAAGGCCGCAACGTAGAGCGAGATGTTGACCCCCTCCACATTCAGCAGGAGGACAGGATAGGCAGCGGGGCACAGGCCGGCATCGCACTGTCCGAAGACCGCGAGCCAGATGCCGAACAGGATCCAGGGCAGGATCACCAGACCGGCGATCCGTTCCCGGGTTTCCCGAATGGCGGCATGGTTGAAAGCCATGACATAGATTGCCAGCGCAAGCGGAAGCGCCAGCGGGATGAGGCACAGGCCGATCCCGGCAATCTCCATGCCGCATGCCAGTAACCCATAGCCCTCCACGCCGGCCAGGATGAGCGATACCAGGGCGCACAAACCGGCGGCGGTGGAACCGAGTTTCTCAGACAGGATCTCCGCGGCACAGAGGGCAAGGAGCAGCAGCACACTCACCAACAGTACGCGGACAGAGGGGATCCCCAGCGGCATAACCGCTGACCAGGCCTGTGAGATCTGTACCTGCAGGTTATCGAGCATCAGCGCCATGTCAAATCCTCCTTCCTGCGCCTCACTGACAGTCTCCCGGCCGCTTTTCTCAACCGCAGCCGGGGTCACGCTCTCCCCGGACTGCTCCGCGCTCTCCCCCGCCTCAGCGGCAGCCGCACGGGTTTCGGCCGGAGCAGGCCGAGTCCCGGCTCCATGGATCACACGGCTGCCCAGCATCAGGAGCACGGCACACAGGGCGATCACGACGGCGGCCATCAGTCCCGCCAGCACATAGCCGCTGCAGGCGCGTCCGCAGCGGTGGAGCAGCGGCATGCCCTCCGCCTGCATACAGGCAGTGGCTGTAGCGATGGCACGCTGTGCGGCGGCATACATGTCCCGTCCGCCCCATACCAGCGGCAGCGCGACGCTGGTTTTGTCGGGCGCCACCAGGATCACGCGCTCCACAGGGCCCGCGCTCCACGACCTGTCGCTGACGGCAGCTCCGCGGAGAGACATGATCACGTGCTTCCTGAACACATAGCCGGTCGTCAATTCGATGCTGCCATTGTCAAGGAATGCGATGCGGCTGGCTCCCAGGCCGAACAGCCCGGAGCGGCGGCAGAGGATCGTCTGTGTGTCGGTACGGTTTTCAAGGTATGCGCATTTGCGGATGCTGGACATGCCGGTGATCTTCATTCGGATCGCCTCCTTTTTGTTGACTAATCCATGGACATTTGGTATTCTGATCCCAGGCGGTGTGCCGCGCACCTTCCGTTCCCGGGACACCCAAAGCATATCCGATGGACACACGGTTGAAAACGTTCGGTCGTAAGTAGGTTTTCTACTTACGAGTCAAACAGGCGCCATCCCGCATCTGCGGACCCACGGCCGGAGGTTAGCTGTGAGTGCATTCTATGTCGGTATTCCAAAGCTTTACACAGCCGGAGACTTTTTTGACGACGCGATCACGGTGATGAGGCTGCTGGGCGCGCAGATCACGTCCAGGACTTCTGCCAAGGGAATCTCCCTGTCCAGCTATTTTGCGTCTGCTCAGGGAGAGCTCGTGTATGTCGACGGCTCGAATTTCAGCAAGCGCGTGGCCGGCAGGGACAGGTTCACGAACGACGCCAGAGAGAACGTCACCAACCATATTGAATACTTTCTCGCCGGCCTCACATTCTCCGGACAGGCACAGGAGCCTGTGAGGCTGTTCATCAGGAAAACGACGGAAGGATTTGTCCGTCTGGATGAATCCGGCGAGCTGCGGGATATGGTCAAAATGACCACATCGGTGACCCGGAGGAACATGGAGGCCCTGGCTTCCATGGCGGCGGAGCAGGAATTCCTGGACCTGCATCTGAAGGAGGTCTTCACAGCCGTTCTGCAGTCCGGCATGGTGTATTTCCTGTACAACGGGATTGCCCCGAACTGCCGCTCCTTCGAGGCGGTCTCGGCGGAATGGGGCAGTTATCAGGAAGCAAAATACGGGGCAGGCCGCACCGTCTCCGCCTCCCTCCTGTCAGCCATGACCCTTCTGCGGCACAAGGCACTGGAGCAGATCGGGCGGAACCTGCCCGCCCAGTTCGAGACAGCGCTGTCCCCTGCCGCCTCCGTACGGCTTTCCGGCGAACAGGCCGACGTGCCCTGCCGGGACCTGAAAGAGGCGTTCATGCTGTGCACAGACGGTTTCAGGAGGCATGTCAGCATCCATCTGATCGGCCCCGCGGGCGCCGGAAAAACCACCCAGCTGGTGCAGCTGGGAAAAGATCTCATGGCGGACGATAGCGCCCCCTCGCCGGGCAGGTGCATTTTCCTGTATATGAGAGCCGCCGCGCTCTCCCCGGCGGATGGGGAGGACCTCCTGCACGCCGTGCTCCGCCAGCCTGTCTTTGACGCGCCGGACGCGCTGGAACAGGCGCTGCGCAACCGGGCAGGCGATCTCCGCCTTGTCGCCGCGATCGACGGTCTGGATGAGGTGAGCGCCGAAAAACGGACCCGGATCTTTCAGGGGATCCGGGCTGTGCGGGATCTGGATCGCCTGTTCGTCGTGGCAGCCAGCCGATCGACCGAGATGGGGCTCTTTGACGGCGACAGTGCGTCCATCACACTCCGGCAGCTTGAACCGGACAGTGAGCAAGTGCAGTCTTTCCTGATCCGCCACCATCTGCAGAGCGCTTTTTTCAGGGCCGATATGCCCTGCACGCCCATGCTGCTGCAGCTCTCCGCCCGCAGACAACAGATCGCCCGGAACTACCCCGCGGAAGCTCTCAGCGAATTGGCATGGATTCCGGAAACCCCCGGCGGCAGCACCGGCATGGGGGAAGTCATCTGGAACAATCTCCAGATCGAGCTGTTCCATGCGGCCCGGAAGGGTGCCTTCGACTTCACAAGGCAGCTGTTGTTTGAAGCCCTCCCCCGCGTGGTCTACCATCAGTATCTGAAGCAGCAGCGGGACAGCCTTCCGCGGCACACGTTTGAGAACTGCCTGATCCGGTGTCTCGATCCCCAGGGAGGCAGCCGGAAAGAGCTGGGACGCAACGCCATTCGCGCACTGACGGGCATGGGCCTGATCCAGCAGATCAGCGACAGGATTCCGGAGATCCGCCTGCACGGGCTGTATCGGGACTTTTTCGGGATGATTCATGCGGCGAATATCCTCTGGGAGCTGTTTTCCGGGATGACCGCCCTGTCGGAGGAACAGGAAGCTGTCCTGGCTGACCCGATGGTCTTCGACGACGCGGAAAAAAACGGGCTCATGGTCAGCATCCTGCCCGGGATCATGCTGGAGAGCGATGTGAACGACCCCGGGTTCATGCAGAAAACGACGGAGCTTCTCCGCCTTTCCGCGCCGGGCGGCGCCGGCACCAAAGCGGACGCCTGTCGGCTGTTCTACAGTGCCATGTATCCCCTCTGGTGCGTCCGCAGCCTGTCTGACAGGAATGCCGATGCCTCCTGTCTCCACGATCTGACCCGGGACGCACACAGGGCGCTGGAAGCGCTTGGCAGAGAGCTTCTTGCGGGGAGCCGGCTCCTGCCGCCTGTCTGTATCGCCCACGTCCTCGGGATCCTCACCAAAGTCGCCCGGTCGGGCTGTCTCTTCCTGCAAACCGCAAGCAAGCCGAAGGTGGACGCCTTCTGGGATGGCGGGACGCTCCGTCCCAATTTGCATCTGTGCAAGACGTATGCATTGGCCGCAGCAAAGCTGCAGGAGCAGGTGCAGCCGGACCGGGACGGCCGGGATACGCGCCTTGCGGACGGTTTCAACCATCTTGGCAAGGCCTATCTCGCCGCCTGGGACGATCTTCGCAGCTGGCTGCTGATGAATCCCGGGAAACCCCGGCTGCTGGGGCCGGAGGACCTGCTTCTGTGCGCGGAGGATTTTGCGCCGCTGGGATTGACGGCGGAGGAGATCCGGGCTCTGTCGGAGCAGTTTGCCGTCGTGGGAACGGAACTGGCCCACCCGGCTGCCGTGACACGCGCCGGTCTGCTCCATCGGCTCGCGGTTCACTGGCTGAACCGGGCCAAGGACAGCGGGAGCGTCCTGTCTGCCAACCTGCTGGCTCTGATGGAAGAGACGGTACAGGAACAGAAGCCGAAGGCACAGCGGGATTACCTGCCTGCCTTCACCCTGCTGTACAGGGCTGCAGGGACCCCGCATCCCACCGGCAGAACGTACGCGATCTACAAGTGCATCCAATACCTGGCAGAAGGGAAAGCCGCCCTGGACGGGAACGGCGTGCCCTGCCGTCCCGGTCCGGAGACGGACAGCGCGTCTCTCGCCATCGCCGCCGCCATGCTGAAGAACGCGCCGGTGCAGGCCGGCGTCCTGGGGAAATACCACTACTGCGCAGCGCTGCTGGCATGGGGCATGCCTGACAGGGATCCCCGGACGGTCTGTGAACATCTGCGCCTGGCCCTGATGCACCACGGCTCTGTCCCCGTCTGCCTCTCTGTTTTCCGGATCGTTCTGGCGATTGGCGATCCTGCCTTCCGGGACCTATTCCTGGGGGCAAGCGCCCGTTTCCTGGACCCGGACAGCAATCTCGGCTTCCACGCCTATGCCGCTTCGGTGCCCGGAAAGCGCAGCAGCGACCAGGACAAGCCGACATGGCCTGTTTTTCTGGAGTGCTGTGAGCTGGTGATCTCTCTGGCGTCAACCCGCAGGGAGACCATCGCCCGGATGACGCTCACCGGGCAGCTTCATCGGCTGATCTCCTGTGTGGAGCGCGAAAAAGTCTTTGTGGAGCCGGCGCCGTCCGAGATCGACACGATCCCCTGAACGGTGAGCCTGCCGGGTTTCCCGCGTCCGCTGCCCGGGGAGCAGGCGCACCCGGTAAGCTTTCGCTGCCTGCTGTCATAGAAACTCTCTCTTTTCTTCCCGAACGGTCGTGATATCATGGTGCGGACAAAAGCCGCGGCACGCATCAAAAACGTCCCGTCCCGATCAAAGAGCAGCGGGAGCTGCCGGCTTCAATGCCAAATAGTGCGCAAGGGAGTTAAACCTGTCATGAGAAATACAAACCAGATTCAGCCCTGGAAAGTCGTGCTGCTGCTGGCGTCAATCCTGGTGTTCTCCGCTGTGTCCGCCGCGGAAGGGGCAAACGGATACAGCGACCTGCTTCTTGCGGAGGATTACGGCATGGACATGACCTATGTGATCGGCCATAAGAACCCGGACTCCGATACCGTCGGTTCCGCCATGGCCTATGCGTATCTGCTGAACGAAATCGGCATCCGCGCAGAGGCCGCCATCAGCGGCCCGGTCAACGGTGAGACAGCGTTCGCACTGGGTTTCTTCGGCCTGGAATCGCCTGCCATCCTGGACCGGGCGGAGGGAAAGCAGTTTGTGCTGGTGGATCACAGCACCTATTCCCAGGCCATCGACGGCATGGAGAATGCCCGCATCGTCGGGATCGTCGATCACCACGGCATCGGGGACGTCACCAACAGTGAGATGATCAACGTTCGCTCCGCGCCGGTGGGCGCCACCGCCAGCCTGGTTTTTCTCGCGTATCGGGAATGTGAGGTGGACATCCCGCAGGACATGGCCCGGGTCCTGCTGATGAGCCTGCTCTCCGACACCCGCAACATGACCCGGAATGTCACCGTGGTGGATCGCACCGCCTATGAAGCGCTGGTGGAGATCGCCTGCATCGGGGACATCGACGCCTTCTACCGGCAGATGGAGGTGGCCATCACGGCCTACGGCGGCATGACCGACAGGGAGATCTTCCTCTCCGACTACAAAGCCTATGACGAGGCCGGCGTCAGATTCGGCATTGCGGATGTGAACGCGTTCGGGGAGGATGCCGTGTTGGAAATCGCCGGACGCATGTATGCCGTGATGGAGGAAAGCAGCGAAGAGATGGATGTGGACATGCTCTTCGTCATCATCAACAACAAAAGCGGCGACGAGAGCGAGAACATGATGTACATGGCAGCCTGGGGCGAAGGCGCCGTGGAAGTGCTGCAGGAGGCCTTCGGCTGCTATGACGGGGAACGGTACTTTGTCTTCAGGGACAAGCTCTCCCGGAAAAAGGATGTGGTCCCGGCCATCGTGCGGGTCCTGGAAAACCGGGATTGATCACCTCGATTCCCCTCAAAGCCCCCCGACAGGTGCTGCGTGAGCGGCCGGGGTTTCTTCCGGCGGCGCACCCCGGCAGGAGGTGAAGCTGAAAACAGGGCGGCTCAGCGAAAAGCTGGCCGCCCGTTTCTTTGTGAAACCGGTCCCGGAAGTTGTCGCAAAAGGACAAACACGCGCCCATTGCTTCGGGCCGTGATCCTCCGCCGTGCACTCACCTGTCCGGACGGGTGAAGCCCATGCCGGCCACGGCAGTCACCGGATCCGCAGTGCCTGCGCCTGCGCCTGCAGACACAGCTCCGCCGCCTTGAAGCAGTGATGCTGGGTCATGGCGTTCTCCGTGCGGTTCAGGCAGTCCAGGATCAACTGTCCGAAGAAGGGGAAGCCCGTGGCGCCTACCGCGTTGAAGTACTGCTCGCCCTTCCCGTTGACCAGGAAGACGTGCCCGCCTCCGGGGGCCTCCTGGGCGATGTTCACATACTTGCGGACCTCGATGTATCCCTCTGTTCCAAGGATGAACAGGCGGCCATCGCCCCAGGTCCTCAAGCCATCCGGGGTGAACCAGTCCACCCGGAAGTAGTGGGCCGCGCCATTCTGCCCGACGATGCTGCAGTCCCCGAAATCCTCCAGCTCCGGATACTCCGGGTGCGCATAGTTGGCGACCCGGCTGGAAACCACCCTGGCTTCCTCCTCCTTGGCGTAGAAGAGGAACTGATCGATCTGGTGCGAGCCGATGTCACAGAGGATCCCGCCGTATTTTTCCCGCTGGAAAAACCAGTCCGGTCTGCCAGGCGCCCCGAGGCGGTGCGGACCGAAACCCGTCACGGAGACCACCTTGCCGATCTCCCCGGCCTCCACCAGGTATCCTGCCAGAATGGAGCCCTCGTCGTGCAGGCGCTCCGCGTAGTAGCACATGTATTTTAGGCCGGTCTCCCGGACCTTGTCCTTTGCGCCGGCCAGCTGGGCCAGGGTGGTAAAAGGCGCCTTGTCGGTGAAGTAATCCTTGCCCGCGTCCATGGCCTTCAGGCCCAGCGCACAGCGCTCGCTGGTCACCGCCGCCCCGGCGATCAGGTGCGTCTCCGGATCGGAGAGGGCTTCCTCCTCGCTGCGGGCAGCCCGGGCCTGGGGAAAGGCTTTCAAAAAGGCAGCCACCTTCCCGGGATCCGGGTCCCAGACATACTTCAGCGTGGCACCGGCCTCCGTCAGGCCGTTGCACATGCCGTAGATATGCCCGTGATCCAGGCGCACGGCTGAGAAGACGAATTCGCCGGGCTTCACCACCGGCTGCGGCTTCCCCTTCGGGGCATAGGTCATTCCGTCGGATACCTTCATGTCCTGTCACCTGTCCTTTCTGGATCCGCCCACCACGATATCCCCCTCAAAGCCCTCCACCGAGGCGGATTTCTCGTAGAAATGGGGCACGTTTGCGCGGATCCCGTTCACTGTATAGAAAGGGTCGTCCCGATTCAACGGAAGCTGTACAGCCCTGTGCAGCGCACCGGCCTCATAGATGGCGGTGATCAGCTCGATGGTGCGCCGTCCGTCCTCCGCCGTGATCGGCACAGGGCCGTCTGTCTCCAGCGCGGTGAGCATGGCCTCCAGCTGGCCGGGATGCCCTTCATAGGGGATCGGCGGCAGGGCCGCCAGGTATTCCTCTGCCCTGGCCCTGAAAGCGGCGTCCGGCTCCCTCTCCGGGAAACCGTTGGGACGTGTGACGGAGGCAAAGCAGTCGAAAGGCGCGGCGAGCTTGGCTTTCTCGCACTGGAAGACCAGCCGCTGCTCCTCCCCGTGATGAACGACAGAGGCGGTCACCGTCGCCAGCGCGCCCGGATACTCCATCACCGAGACGGAGAGATCCTCCACCTCCGCGTTGTCGTGGCCTGTGTTGGCCAGGACGGCGGTCACACGGTTGGGCAGGCCCATGATCCAGCCCAGCATGTCGATGTGGTGCACGGCGTGGTTCAGGGTGCAGCCGCCGCCCTCCTTCTCCCAGGTCCCGCGCCACCACAGATCATAATAGCTGTGTCCCCGGAACCAGAAGGAGTCGATCCGCACGTCGCGGACCTTTCCGGCCAGACCGCTCCGGACCAGGGCGCGGATGTCCCTAATGTCCTTGCGGAAGCGGTTCTGCGCGATAATGGTCAGCTTCTTGTGGCTCTCATCCCGGGCGCGGAGCATCGCGTCGCATTCCTCCAGCGAGGCAGCCATCGGTTTCTCACAGACGACGTTCAGCCCGGCCCGCAGGCAGTCGATGGAGATCGCCGCGTGGGTGAAGGGCGGGGTGCAGATGTCCGCCAGATCCACGTCCATCGAAAAGAGCTCATGATAATCCTCGAAGGTCTTGCAGTCCAGGGAGAAGCGTTCCCGCATCTTTTCCGCTTTCCCGGGTATGATGTCCACCAGGGCAACGATTTTGCAGCGGTCCGAAAACTGAAGATAAGAACTGATATGGGCGGGACAGATCCCGCCGTTGCCGATCACCGCGACCTTGATCATGGCGCACGCCTCCCTTTCTCATGGACGCAACAGTCTTCCGAAAACATCTGCAGCATGGACTCTTTTCGGCCGCCCTCTTCGCTCATTCCTGACGGCCGACTGCTCTGCATCGGATTGTACCATATTTTGTGGTCTGTTTCCACTCCGTTTCCATATTTCGTTGCCAAACAGCCAGATCGGTCCGGGAGCAGCCCCGGGCCGGTCAGGCCGCAAGCAGAAGGCAGGGGCCGGCATAAAAGCCATCGCTGCGGAAAAAGCTTCCCGGCTCACCTGCCCGCTTGTCTGAAGCAGGCGGACCGATCCCGCCCGCGGAAGCCTGCCGTTCAGGGAAATGCCGAATTTGCCGGATGCCCGGCAGGATTCTCAAAGGCCCTGCAGAATACGGGTATAGGCGATCGACCGGAATCCTGGCGCCGCCTTGCGGAGCGGTTGACGGACAGCCTGATTGAAGCCGGGAGCGTTCGAAGCCGGGCCTGTACAAAGGAGGTACACCATGAAACAACAGAAACCGATGCGCAGCTGGTTCTGGTATGTCCTGCTGGCTGCCGCAGCCGCCATGTTCATCAAAGCCTTGTACTCGGCTCTCACCCAGGGCTTCGACAGCATGGGGGACGAGATCTGGGGCCTGATCGTCGGCCCTCTGTATGTGCTGGCCTTCATTTTCGTGCCGAAGCTGAAATTCCTGCAGCCTGTATCCACCGCCCCGGCTGTGCCGCCGGAGGAGAACACGCCGCTGCAGGCTCCGGCCCGGCTGACCATTATCCGGGACAGCAGCGTGGCCGGCATGGCTGTGGCCAATACCGTGTTCCTGGACAATGAGGTCGCCTGCAGCATCAAGGACGGCGAGTCCGCCGTCGTTACGCTGACCATGAAGCACAGTGTGCTGCGCATCAACGCAGTCGGCTCGCCCAACGTCCGCCTCGAGGTGACCGCACACGACGGGGGATCCGGCTCGGTGCACATGAAGGGCGGAGCCTTCCTGCCCAAGACCTTGAAGTGGGATGAAAGCGCGGAGTAAGCATCCACCGGCGTAGCCGGTGGCTTTTCATATGCGGGCATAGCCCTAGATTACTAGCTTGCGCCCTCGCAGGCGCAAATACGGTCTGCCACTTGCGAAAGACTTGTTCCGGTCGCCCGTAAACGGGCTGTTCAATTACCTGTTGTTCTGGCTACCCGTAAACGGGTTGTCGTTCGCTTTCCCGAGCATCGTCATCTGTTCTCCCATGCGATCTTCATCGAGTTGGTGCTTGATGTACTCTGCAATTGCCTTTGTGTTCTTCCCTACGGTATCTACATAGTACCCCCGACACCAAAATTCTCGATTACGGTACTTGTACTTGAGTTCCCCAAACTTCTCGTAGATGAGTACGCTACTCTTTCCTTTGAGGTATCCCATGAAGCTTGATACTGCTACCTTGGGTGGTATGCTCACCAGCATATGGATATGATCCGGGCATACTTCTGCCTCATGAATCTCCACGCTTTTCCACTCACACAGTTGTCGCAATATCTTCCCGATCTCCGCCTTCTTTTCGCCGTAGAATACCATCCTTCGATACTTCGGCGCAAACACGATGTGATATTTGCAATTCCATCGTGTATGTGCTAAGCTTTGTAAGTCGTTAGTCACCTAATGACCTCCTTTTGCTATCTTCTTCGCAGTTGGCAGACCGCGTTTGTATTATAGCAAAAGG
>JAEEGL014571741.1_pt1 | contig 21227 bp, 15 predicted proteins | sample 9134231 | NCBI WGS metagenome assembly JAEEGL01 (sample SAMN16246548, study PRJNA631951) | gut metagenome | biome: gut microbiome; feature: rumen; material: fiber-attached | host: Bos | place: Iran: Karaj | collected 2018-10 | reverse complement strand
TAGTCCGCGGACGTATGGCAGGTGGTCGGGGCGGTACTTCCCGCAATTCCACTGTCGTCAACAACGTTTTCTATGACTGCAGAAGCGGAGCGATCCGTCTGCCTACGCATGACAATACTTTTGATGGTAACTACTATTCCAGGATGCCGCAGGGCTTCCTCGTCCTGGCTTATCCTGCGCCTTCGGCCCAGCTGGACCTTTCTGCATGGCAGCGTTTTGAGCACATGGATAAAAATGGCGGATATGCCGCCTTCCGGATCAAGATCGATGATGAAGCGCTGACCATGACGATCAAGACAGATAGGAAGCGCATTCGATGGGATCAGCGGGAGATCGTGGGCTATTCCGCCATGCACAAAGTCGCGGCGGATGAAAAAGTCAGGACAGACTACTTCGGCCATGAGATCGACGGTGCACGTATGCCCGGTCCGTTCGATATTGCAGAGGATGATGTAACGATCTCCATCGATCCAAGGAAGCTCGAGGAATAATTGATAATAATACATGTTGATCATAAAAATGCATTGAAGAATGGAGATCTCTCTGCTACAATGCTCTTATGCAAAATAGGAAGGATCAAACAGCAATGGCAAAGTATTCTGAAAAACTCGATTCAAAATTGTTCAAAGCAAAAAGTCAGGATGAGATTGCGGTAATACTGGATGCTGCGGGTAAAGATACAGCCCAGGCAGAGCAGATCTGGGATGAGATCCAAGGCCATGGGAAAGATAGGGAGCTCGATCTGGACGAACTGGATGCCGTCAGTGGCGGGGCGGACCGCGATTGGCTTACGGATGGCTGTGCCGCTACGGTGGAGCCGGGCAGCTTTTGCGATACGAACGATGCTTGCTGGCACTTTTCCGTGACCTATGATCACGAACCGGTGGAGGGCCCATGTCCGGTCTGTGGAGGAATGATGTATTATTATAAGACGGAGTATGCCACGAGACCGAGCGACGACGTGGATTACTTTAAATGCAGATCCTGCGGATATCTGCAGGTCTGCTGAGGAAAAACATAAACGGGAGTGTGACTTCACACTCCCGTTTTCGAACCTAAAGCGGCATCATACTGATGATCATAAATATTGTACCACGATTCCACCACATGGTCCATGATCGCTTGAAATCAGCTATGATTTCAGCTATGATGGTCACAAAGACATAGATCACGAAGAAAAAGGAATCGCAAGTCAACGATGAAAAACTCGAAATTAGCTGTTTTCTTCCCGGGCATGGGATATACCAACGATAAACCTTTACTGTATTACAGCCGCAAGATGCTGGATGCACAGGGATTTGAGACGAAACTGCTGATCTTCTCCGGCTTTCCGAAGAAGGATAAAAACAACGAAAAGAAGATGCAGAAGGCCTTTCAGATCGCATTGACGCAGGCGGAAGAGCAGCTTGCGGACATGCCCTGGGAGCAATATGAAGAAGTCCTGTTCGTCGGCAAAAGCATCGGGACGGCGGCAGCGGCCTGCATCGCCGCCAAACTGAAACAGCCGGTGCGCCAGGTCATTTTTACACCTTTGGAAATGACCTTTGCTTACCCGATCATGGATGCCATCGTCTTCACCGGGACAGCCGATCCCTGGGTGCCGAAGGGCCGCATCCCGGAGCTTTGCGCAGAAATAAACGTCCCCTGCCACATGGTGGAGCAGGGAAACCATTCGCTGGAAACAGGAGATTGGAAGACCGATCTGGAGATGGTCCGCCGGGTCATGACTACTGTTGAAGCGTTTCTCGCATAGTGTATAAAGGTACATCTCCAGCCTGTCTTTTTCTGTCGAGTCCAGTGGCTTCGCACCGCCGGAACTTGTACAATGACGGGGGCTATGGTAGTATTGTGGATAGTCTTAAGCTTGAATCCAGAAAGGAGCAAGGGCATGCAGTACCGTACTTTAGGAAGGACCGGTTATCAGCCGTCGGCGATCGTATATGGCGGCATCGTGTCCGCGAAGCACTTTGGCGGGGCCACCATCCCGGGCGATGGACAGGCGCTGTCCGATCATCATGTAGAATGGGCCATCGCGCATGGCATCAATTACTTCGACGTGGCGCCTTCGTATGGCGACGCACAGAAATTCCTGGGCAACTCCCTGAAACCCTATCGCGACAAGGTCTATCTGGCCTGCAAGACCAAGGAGCGCACGAAAGAAGGCGCGGAGCGGGAGATCAAAGAATCCATGGAACTTCTGCATACGGATCATTTCGACGTCTATCAGCTGCACGAAGTCTCTTCCATAGCAGATATCGAAAGCGCATTTGCGCCGGGCGGCTGCATGGAACTGCTCACACAGCTCAAAAAAGAAGGCGTCATCCGCCAGCTGGGCTTCAGTGCCCATTCGGAAGATGCCGCCTTGCGCGCGTTGGAATTATATGATTATGACACGATCCTGTTCCCGGTGAACTGGCTCATGAACAAGAGCAAGGGCATGGGGGACCGCATCCTGAAGGCCGTGAAAGAGCGGAACATGGGTGTGATCGGCATGAAAGCCTTCGTCGAGCGCGCCTGGGACAGCGAAGAAGAGCAGGCAAACTCTCAGTTCCCGAAATCCTGGTGCAAACCCTTCGACATCGATGACGAGGACTTCGGCATGGCCTGCATGCGCTATGCGCTCAAACTCGGCGCCGACGTGCTGGTACCGCCCGGTAACTTCGAAAGCTTTTCCTTCGGTGTGGAGCACATCGAACAGTGCCTCGCGGAGCCCTTCGGAGAGAAAGACGAGGCCATCCTCAACGAGCGGTTCCTGATCAATAAAGGCCGCGAGTTCTTCCAGGTCTAAGCCTGCAGCAAATAGTCACGCAGCACAGACAGACCCTCAGCCGGGACGCAAATGCGCTCCCGGCTTTCTTGTATTTCATCCCAGACAGCCTCCAGATCGAACCAGCGGACCTCTTCCACCTCTTCCTCCTGCAGGGTCAGAACATCGATCTCCACCGGGTCCTGATACAGGTAGACGAAGCAATACTCATAGTCACGGAACATTTTGCCGTGGAATTCCTTCGCGAAATGGATGAAGAAGTGGCCGATATAGGTCAGCTGTTCAGGCTTTGCGCAGATACCCAGCTCTTCCTCAAGCTCCCGGAGCGCGGAGGGTACAGGTTCATCACCAGCCGGGATATGCCCGGCGGAAGAAGTATCATACTGGCCGGGGAAAGAGTCCTTGATCTGGCTGCGCTTCTGCAGCAGGACTTCCCAGCGGCCCTCCACCCGGCGGACGATCCAGACGTGGGCGGTGCGGTGCAGGATGCCCTTGTCATGGGCTTCCGCACGGGAAATAGTTTCTCCGATCGGCTGACCGTTGATATCGCAAATGTCGAAGTATTCCATGGATGTGACCACCTTTCCAATGGATATTATAGCATGAGTGAGGTGGGTACGGCTATATAAAATGTGGTTTTACCTGCAGAACTACGCAGGCAAGCATTCCTGCAGGCCGGGAACATGCAGGATCGAAATGGACGTGATCCTGCATGTACATGTAACCTGCAGAATCTGTGTCTGAGCAGATTCTACAGGTACATCGGCCCTATAAGTGACAATTAAAGACATTAAAACAGGGTTTTCTTCAAATCCGATGGAGAAAACCTCTGCTTTTAGTGGCGTAAATGAATAAAATACCTGCAGAAATCAGATGAGATCAGATCTTGCAGGTCAAGCGTACATGTAGGACAACGCAGGCAACAATTCTTGCAGGTCGTACGTACCTGTATACCAATGCTCGCATGCGTTCCTGCAGGTCGTACGTACCTGTACGCCAACGCAGGCATGCATTCCTGCAGGCCGGGCCACCAAACATTATTGATTTCTCCCGAAGAATGAAGTATATTTAAGTCAACATATGGAAAGGGTGATCATCATGCCGGTGAAGACCATCGGAGTCCTGTCCGACACCCACGACCTGCTGCGGCCGGAGGTGGTGGAACTGCTTAAAGGCTGCGACGTGATCCTGCATGGCGGCGACGTCTGCTCCGGGAAGATCCTGGACCAACTGGGGGAGATCGCGCCGCTCTACGCGGTCCGGGGCAACAATTTCAAAGACCGCGCGGAGGATCTGCCGGAGTCGCTGGAAGTGGAAGCCTGCGGCTTAAAGATCTTCATGACACACAAGAAGAAGGATCTGCCGAAGGATCTGTCTTCTTACGACCTGGTCGTCTATGGGCATTCGCACAAGTATGAGGAATCGCGGGAAGGGAAGACGGTTATCATCAATCCCGGCAGCTGCGGTCCCAGACGCTTCCATCAGCCGATCACGTTGGCGCTCCTGACGATAGAAGACGATGGCAGCCTGCGGCTGGAGCGCCAGGACATCGCGCATCCGGAAACGGAGCAGGAACTGACCAAAGAGGACATCGGCAAAAAGGAGATCGAAAAGATCATCCAGAAGTGGAATAAGGGCAAGTCCTACGCGAAGATCGCCAAGGACATGCATATCAGTGAAGCATTGGCGGAGCAGATCCTGCGTCTGTATCTGACACACCCGGGTGTGGACGCGGAAGGGATCATGAAAAAACTAGGCATATGAACCATCACAGAATTGTTAAAATATGATTCTTGAGGTTCATACCAAACCGCAGATGGCGGTTTATAAGGTTATCTCAAATTAAGGAGGACATGACATGGCATATTTGGAATTCGATTTTCAAAGTGAGTATCTGATGGGCAATACCCAGGTCTCCATCATCCTGCCGGACAAGCCATGGATGACCAAAGCCAAAGAATTTTATGAGAGCGGCAAGAAGTACAAGGTCCTGTGGCTGCTGCATGGTACCTTCGGCGACCATACGGACTGGATCCGCAAGAGCAACATTGAGCTCTATGCCTGCGAGCGGGACCTGATCGTGGTCATGCCCAGCGCCTTGAACACGAACTACGCCAACTGGGAGAATTTCAGCATCGGCTATAACATGTATGATTTCCTGACAGAAGAGCTGATGCCTTTGGTGCATAACTGGTTCCCGGCTTCCGACAAGCGCGAGGACAACTTCATCGCCGGCCTGTCCATGGGCGGCCGCGGCACCTGCGTCTACGCGTTCAACCATCCGGAACTGTTTGCCGGCGCGGCCATCCTGTCCGCTGCCCCGCGCGACATCGAGTGGGACCGCAAGAAGAATCCGGATTTCTTCAAGCGTACGCAGGGTTCGATCGATAACCGCGGCGGTTATGAGGCCTATGTGGCTTCCTACGAGAACACCTGGCGCGTGCTGGATGAAGCCGTGCAGAACAATGTCGACCTGCCGAAGCTCTACTTTGCCTGCGGCAAGGATGATATGCTTTACGAGGGTTTCAAACATTTCAAGAACCACGCAAAGAAGATCGGTCTGGAAGCCAAATTCGAGGAGATCCCCGGCTACAAGCATGAGTGGCGGTTCTGGGATCTGACGATCGAGAAGGCGTTGGATTATTTCGACATCAAAGTGCCAAGCGCGGGTAATCCGTTCTGAATCCGACAGTAAGAAAGAAACATTAAAATGGAACCTGTATTACGAGAGCTGCTGGAGCAGTTCTACCACCTGACTCAGATACCGGTCCGTTGGATCGTGGAAGAAGAAACGCCGCTGCAATTGGGCAGCAGCGTTTTTTCGGAAACCTATGATCGGGACGTGCGGGATCAGCTGCTGCAGGACGGTACGGCATTCTGCTATCAGATCACGCCGGAATCACTGATCTATGGTTTCATCCGCTTGCGGCAGGAGATGGTGTCCGGCTATGTGATCATCGGCCCGGTGCTGATGAATGGCGACCGACATGAGGAGATCCTCCGACTGAGCGAAGTATTCCACCATGTTGTGTCAGACGCCTTGTGGGAGTATGTCAACGGGATCCCGTTCTGGCGCATCGATGAATTTTTCCAGGCTTTTAGCACACTGTTTACAACGATGAGAAGAAACGAGTTGGTGGAGGAAGGCGTTCTGCACCATCGGTTCTCGAAGTATATCAAACAAGAAGAGATGGTTCCCAATTTGATCCCATACTTGGATATGGGCATCGACAAAAAGCTCGGACCGGATATCATGTACTTTGTGGAAAAAGGGGATGTCATGGAACTGCGCAGGATCTTTGCAGAGCAATCGATCATGCGGATGCCAACGCTTCCCACCTACGAAGGCGTTTCGCCCCTGCGCACGATACAGGACATGTTCTTGATGACGTTGGCGATGTGCGAATCGACGGCAGTAAACAGCGGAGTAGACAGGGATATGATCGAGTCCTGGGCGGCAAGCTTCGTGTCCCAGATAGAGCGCGTCAGAAGCTTTCCGGAAGCAGAGTGGAGCCTCCAGGAAATGATATGTTTTTTTGCGGAACAGATTGCTCATGCGAGACATTTCGCCGACCAAAGCGATCTGGTCCGGAAAGCCGTGACGTATGTTTCCGGGCATCTGTCTGAAAAGATCACCGTCCGGAAGATGGCAGCGGAATTGAACATGAACGCCTCCTATCTGAGCCATCAGTTCAAAGACCAGACCGGCATCAGCCTGACGGAATTCATCAACCGTGAAAAGATCGAAGAAGCAAAAACGATGCTCCGCAGAAACAGGGGTACATTGCTCGAGATCTCGCAGCAGCTGGGCTTTTCCTCACAGCAGTATTTCCAGAATGTTTTCCGGAAAACGACCGGCAGCACACCCGCCCAGTATCAACGTGATGCAAAATCGTAATATTCCGTTAACATTTTGTTCAAGTTCAAAAAATATCATAATAAAACAAAGAAAATTGTAATACCGTTCCCTGCGATTTGTGTATAATACAAAATACCAAAGCAAATTGCAGGGGCTTTTTTTGCAATTCGTAAATAAGGAGGAAAAAAATGACAAAACGTATTTTTGCTCTGCTGCTGGTCGTTCTTATGGTCGGCTCCCTCTTTACCGCTTGCGGCAAAAAGGAATCCGGTGAAGCCGGCGGCAATGAAGGTGGCAACGTGGAAGTGAAAGAGATCACTTTCCCGCTTCCCGAGAAAATCGAGTTTACTGCGTGGCGTACTGCTCCGACTTCTGACCCGAAGCTTGGCATCGTTACCTTTAATGATATCGAAGCTGTCCAGGCTTGGGAAGAGAAATCCAACGTCCATGTAGAATGGCAGATCCCCCCGTCAGGTCAGGAGCAGGAAAACTTCAACCTGATGATCACCTCCGGTGAATATCCGGACATGATCTGGGATTGTGGTCAGTATTACGTCGGCGGTCTGGACAAGGCGATCTCTGATGGCGTCCTGGTCCCGCTGAACAAGTACATGGATAACTATCTGAAAGACTACAATGCTCTGATCAGCGGCAATGACGTAGTCTATAAGGACTGCAAAACTGATGAAGGCAATTTCGCTGCGATCTACTTCATCAACTGCCCGGATCAGGGTCCGTGGCTGGGTATGACCGTCCGTCAGGACTGGCTGAACGACTGCGGTCTGGATGTTCCTGTAACGTATGATGACTGGCATGACATGCTGGTTGCGTTCAAAGAGCAGAAGGGTGCCACCGCACCTCTGTGGATCAACGCGAACGCCGGCGATCCGTTCAGCATCTTCTCTGCCGGTTATGGTGTTGGTGTTGTCGGTGCTTCCGGCAAGGGCTTCATCAATCAGGATGGTACTGTTAAGTACAGCCCGATCGAGGAAGGCTACAAAGAGTATATCACTATGCTGCATGACTGGTATGCAGAAGGCCTGATCGATCCTGACTTCTATACTCGTCAGGACTGGCTGTGCCCGGATACCCTGTTTGGTCAGGATCTGACCGGTGCATGGTTCGATATCTACACCCTGCTTGGCCTGCGCGGCATGATGGTCGGCAAGCCGGAGATGGATCTGGTCGCGGTTCCCGCTCCTGTCAAGAACGCTGGCGACAAAGTCCATCTGGCACAGTATAACTTCACCCGTGGTACCGGTACCGTTGGTATCTCCACCATGGCGAAAGACCAGGATACTCTGGCTGCATATCTGAACCTTGGTTCTCAGCAGGAGTGGGCATGGCTCGCTTACTATGGTATCGAGGGTGACACCTACACCGTCGTTGATGGCAAGCCGGTCTACACCGACAAGATCCTCAACAACCCGGATGGACTGTCTGCTTCCGATGCGATGACCAAGTTCTGCTTCCGCTCCGCCGGTATGTATATCTGGGATCGTGAGCTGCAGACCGCTGATGACAAAGCTCTGGCCGCGATCAACGAGATCTGGCCGAGCAATGTCGACACCGATCACATCTGGATGATGCCGAACATCACCATGACCTCTGATGAAGCGAACCGCTACGCCACCATCATGGGCGACGTTGAGACCTATGTCTCTGAAATGACCACCAAGTTCATCCTGGGTTCCGAATCTCTGGATGGCTGGGATGCGTATGTCAACGGTGTCAAGGGCATGGGCATCGACGAAGCGATCTCCCTGCAGCAGGCTGCTCTGGACCGCTTCATGGCTCGTTGATTCTTGCGCGTTTGAAATCGTATCGCCTGCAGCGATCATGGCCTCCTTGCCCCAAAAGCGGGGAGGCCCTCTTTCATAAAATCCATCGAAGGGGTTGCTTATGAAATCATTTATCGAAGATATGAAGAAAAATCCCGGCTTGTACTGTATGATCATCCCGGTATTGGCGTTCTTCCTGATCTTTGCCTACTTCCCGATGTTCGGTCTGGTCATGGCATTTCAGAACTATACGCCCAAGGGAGGATTCCTGCACAGCCAGTTCGTGGGATTCAAGCATTTCATAGACTTCTTCAGCAGTATCTACTTCGGACGTCTGCTCAGAAATACGCTGATGATCAGTGTCCTGAACCTGATCTTCGGCTTCCCGGCGCCGATCATCTTCGCGCTGCTGCTGAACGAAGTCAATAACAAGTGGTTCAAGAAATCCATCCAGACGATCTCTTATCTGCCATACTTTATTTCTCTGGTCATTGTCTGCGGTTTGGTTGCTGACTTTACCGCGTCCGATGGACCGATCACCGAAATGATCGTCAAACTCGGCGGTGAGAGAAAGAACTATCTGGGTCAGCCGGAATACTTCCGGACCATCTACATCCTGTCTGATATGTGGCAGGGCATCGGCTTTGGTTCCATCATCTACCTGGCTGCTCTGGCCGGTATCGATCAGGAACTGTACGAAGCTGCTTCTCTGGATGGTGCGGGACGTTGGAAGCAGACCCTGCACGTCACGCTGCCTGGTATCGTTCCTACCATCATCACGCTGCTGATCCTGCGCATGGGTACCATGTTCGCGGTCGGTTACGAGAAGATCATCCTTTTGTATTCCACCAATACGTATGAAACGGCCGATGTTATTTCATCGTACGTTTACCGTAAAGGTCTTCAGGAATTCAACTACAGCTATTCCGCGGCTGTCGGCATGTTCAACTCTATTATCAACACGTTTCTGTTGATCATATCCAATAAGTTGAGTGCCAAGTTCGCCGGTACGAGTCTGTTCTAAGGAGGGAAAGAAGATGAAAATTAAAAAATCTCCTGGCCGTATCGCCTTTTTGATCTTCTTATATCTCTTCCTGGTCTTGTTGGGCCTGATCTTCCTGGCTCCGGTTTGGCATGTCATCATGGCATCCTTCTCCCAGTCGGATATCCTGTCCGCGCATCCAGGCCTGGTCTTCTGGCCGTTGGGTGAGCCGACGCTCGGTGGCTACCGGATCGTTCTGTCCAGCCCGAATATCCTGACCGGTTATGCCAATACGGCATTCTACGTCATCATCGGTACCCTGATCAGTACCGGTCTGACGATCCTTGGCGCGTACGCCTTTTCGCGCAAACGTTTTGAAAAACGTAATTTCTTCATGTTGTTCCTGTCCTTCACCATGCTGTTCAATGGTGGTATGGTCCCGACCTACATGGTCGTCCGTGGACTGGGCATGTACAACAGCCGCTGGGCGGTCATCATTCCGTCCGCGATCAGTATGTTCAACATGATCATCCTGCGCACCGCTTTTGCGGATGTACCGGATGCATTGGAAGAATCCGCTCGTCTTGAAGGCGCAGGCGAATGGACCGTTATGACCAAGATCATCGTGCCGCTGTCCAAGGCCACGATCGCAGTTATCGTTCTGTATTATGCTGTTGGTCTGTGGAACTCCTGGTTCCCGGCTATGATCTATCTGAAAGATCGTTCCAAATACCCGCTGCAGTTGATCCTTCGTGAGATCCTGCTTCTGAACGATACAGCCGTTATGACTACCTCCGCTGATGCGGTCAAGAATGTACAGACCGAGCGTAAGCTCGTCAAGTACACGACCATCATCGTCAGTACGGTACCCATCATGTGCTTCTATCCGTTCATTCAGAAGTATTTCACCAAGGGCGTTATGATCGGCGCGGTCAAGGGTTGATCACAATCATTAATAAATTCCCTCCGCAACATACGGAGGGAATTTTTGTCAACGCAGACAAGTCCGCCTGAGGCGGCTTAGTATAGAAAGAGGTGGTTTTATGAGCATGCCGAGAGTAGAAGTCCGCAATGGACAGAAAGTACTGCTTGTCGACGACAAACCTTATATCCTGCTGTCCGGAGAACTGCACAATTCCAGTTCTTCCACACTGAAGTATATGGAGCCCATCTGGGACAAGCTGCAGGCCGCCAATCTGAACAGCCTGCTGTTCCCGGTCACCTGGCAGCAGACCGAGCCTGTGGAGGGTGAGTTCCACTTCGACCTGGTGGACGGTCTGATCGAACAAGCGAAGGCCCATGGCATGAAATTCGGCATCCTGTGGTTCGGCAGCTGGAAGAACGCGAACTGTTCCTACGCTCCGAACTGGGTCAAGAAGGACACCCGGCGTTTCCGTCGTGCGGAAGGGGAGAAGGGCAAGAATGTAAGCTTCTTCACCATGTTCGGGCACAAGGTGCCGTATACGACGCTTTCCGCATTCTGCGAGGAAACAACAAAGGCCGACGCCCGTGCTTTCGCAGCGCTCTGCCGCCACCTGAAAGAATATGATACCGATCATACCGTCATCCTGATCCAGGTGGAGAACGAGACAGGTATACTCGGCGCCTCTCGCGATCATAGCGACGTGGCCGACGCGATCTTCGCGGACAAAGTGCCGCAGGTGCTGATCGATGGTCTGCTGGCCCGCAAGGACGGCCTCGTGGAAGATATCCAAGAAGCGCTCGGCAAGTGCCAGGACGGTACCTGGGAGGAAGTCTTCGGAGCAGCGGCAGATGAAGTCTTCATGGCCTATCATACTGCCAAGCATATCGAAGCGGTAGCGGCGGCCGGCAAGGCGGAGTATCCGATCCCCATGTACGCCAACTGCTGGTTGGTGCAGGGCAAGCAACCCGGCGAGTATCCCAGCGGCGGCCCGGTCTACCGCGTGATGGAAGTCTACCAGACGGTGGCGCCGACGTTGGACTGGCTGGCGCCTGACATCTACATCCCGCAGTTTGTGGAGACCTGCAAGAAATACACCAAGCAGGGCAATCCCCTGTTCATTCCCGAAGTCGCCATGCATGGCGGCGCCCCCGGCCGTCTCCTCTACGCGGTGGGACATCATCAGGCCATGTGCTTCGCGCCTTTCGGTATCGATGACCTGGGCCAGCAGGCAGACACCTTCCTCGGTGCGGCCGTGGGGATGGACGTGACCGATAAGGCGCTCAGCGAGAGAATGGATCCTGCGACCTACACCCGCGTCAACGCCTTGGTCGGCGGCTTGATGCCGGTGCTGGGCGATCTGTATGGTTCTGACGATCTGGACGCCCTCATCCGTGAGGATCCAGACCGCAGGACTATGGAGTTCGGCGATGTGGCGATCAGCGCTGTGTTCGAAGGCCCGATGATCCAGAAGGGCGGCGGAGCGCTTCTGGCAGCCCGCGTTGCTCCGGATACCTTCTACCTGCTGGGCCTGGGCTGCATGCCATCCTTTGCTTCTCTGGATCCGGCACGCCCGAATTTTGAGTACCTGACCATCGAAGAGGGCGAATTCATCGATGGTACATGGACCGTTTCCCGCCTGCTGAACGGCGACGAGGAACACGTCCGTTTTGGCGAACCGACCTTGCTGAAGGTCGAGATCCATCTGTTCGACTAAGGAGGTACCGATGGAAAAAGATATCCGTAAAACATTCATCAACCCGATCGTGATCCCGGATTACCCGGTGCTTTCGGGGAAAAAGAGAGAGATGCCCAAGGACGTTGACTTCGCGGCTATGAGAAATCCGGGCCTTGCCTGGGGCCGCGGCGGCAAACCGATGATCGACATCGAAACACTGATGGCCGAGGATGGGCACGAGTACAACGTCAACATTGGCGACGTCATGAACTTTGCCTATGGAAAAGCCGGGCAGAACGACGTGCGTGCGACTGCGGATCCTTCCGCGTACTATTTCGACGGTAAGTGGTATCTGTATATCACTTCCGGCGCGGTCTATGAAAGCGACGACCTGGTCAATTGGACGGTGCATCATGAGGATTCCTGGATGCCCATCTCCGCACCGATGGCACCGACGGTGGAGGAGTACCATGGCAAGTATTACGGAGCCGCCAACAACACGCCGTTGTTCGTCTCCGATAACCCCATCGGTCCCTGGACGCTGTTGGGCGACTGGACCCTGCCGGACGGTCGGGAATTCGTGGCCGGCGACGTCATGATCTTCCGGGATGATGACGACCGCCTGTACCTGTATTTCGGCCTTGGTCCCTGCATCATGGGTGCGGAGCTGGATCCGGAGCAGCCCAACAAGCTGCTGACAAAACCCACGGTCCTGGTCCCCTTCAACAAGGAGAATTATTGGGAGCGTTTCGGTGCTTGCAACGAGGACTGGAGCATCGGCTTCATCGAAGGCAGCTGGATGGTCAAACATGGCACGAAGTACTATCTGGTCTATTCCTGCTCCGGCACGGAATACTACGCCTACGCCATGGGTGCTTACACCTCCGACAGCCCGCTGGGACCCTTCCTGCCGCAGGCAAAGAACCCGGTGTCCCGCAATCGTGACAAGGGCCTGTGCAAAGGCGGCGGCCACGGTTCGCTGGTCAAAGGCCCGAACGATACGCTGTGGATCTTCTATACCATCCCGGTCTGTGTGGACGCGACCATGGAGCGCCGCATCGGCATGGATCCGGCCGGCTTCGACGAGGACGGCAATCTCTTCGCCCTGACAGGCTGCGATGTGCCGCAGTGGTATCCCGGCGTGATGCAGCGTCCGGAGAAGGGCAATGCCACGGAACTGGTCACCTTGACCATCTTCAAGCCGACGCTGGCTTCTTCCTGGGCGGACGGCCACTATCCGATGTACGCCATCGACGAAGCGCTGCACACCTGGTGGCAGCCGGCGCCGGAGGACAAGGAGCCTTGCATGGCAGTGAACCTCCAGGGACGCTATCACGTCTCAGGCTTCCGCGTCATGTGGAAAGATATCGGCATGGACCTCGTGGAAGGTGTCCTGCCTGGTGCGTATCAGTATGTGATCGAGACGTCCATGGACGCGAAAGAGTGGAAGACCGTCGTCGATTTCAGTGAGAACAAGACGGACCTGGCGGTCGCCTATCATCCGATCGAAACGACAAGGGCCATCTTCGTCCGGATCCGCATCCTTGGCGCACCGGAAGGCATCACCCCCGGCTTGTTGAATTTCACGGCCTTTGGCGAAAGTACGGCGAAGACCAACATTCAGTTTAAAACAAAGGATTGATATCATGAGAGAGATCATCGATTTATATGATAATTGGCTGTTCAGCAAAGCCTGCACAGAAGCGCCCACCGCGCTGCCGGAAACGGATGACTGGGAAGCGGTCGAACTGCCGCATACCTGGAATGCCATCGACGGCCAGATCGGCGTCCAGTTCGATCGAGGCGCCTACTGGTATGTGACCAGCTTTGAAGCACCCAAACAGCCCATTCCGGGCGGCCGGCTGTACGTGGAAGTAGGCGCCTGCGGCCTGGTGGGCGAGATCTGGGTCAATGGACAGTTCATCACCCGCCATGTGGGCGGCTACAGCATCTTCCGCGCGGACGTGACCGACGCACTGGTGGAAGGCGAGAACATCCTGGCCATCATGGCGGACAACCGCTACAGCGACAAGGTCTATCCGCAGCGTGCGGACTTCACCTTCTACGGCGGACTGTACCGCTACGTGCGGCTGATCAGCGCCCCTGCATCCCGCATCTCCCTGGACGAGTTCGGAGGTCCCGGCTTCTATATCGATTCCAAACCGGTCGCCGATGCGGCGGAAGTCAAGGTCCGCGTCCATCTGACAGGGTGGGAAGCCGGACAGCGGGTATCCCTGCAGATCTTCGACCAGGACGATGAAGGTCCGGTGGCGGAAGCCTGGGGCTTCGCGGATGATGTGGTCACCCTGAAGACCTGCATCCCGGATGCCGCTTTCTGGGACGAGGCTTTTGGTTACGCCCAGTATACTGCCCGCGTCCGTCTGGTGTCGCACAATGAGGTCCTGGATGAGGCGGAGAACCTCTTCGGCATCCGCAGCTTCTCCATCGACCCGGAGGAAGGCTTCATCCTGAATGGTGAGCCCCATGCGCTGCGCGGTGTCTGCCGCCATCAGGACCGCCTGTACCTGGGCAATGCCCTGGCGGAAGAGGCAGCCTGGGAAGATGCCGAGATCATCCAGGAGATGGGTGCCAATACCATCCGCCTGGCACACTATCAGCAGGCGCAGGAGATGTACGATGCCTGCGACGAACTGGGCCTTCTGGTTTGGGCCGAGATCCCGTATTTCTCCGGTTCCTGGGACGAGGATGCCCATGCGGCCGCGGTGAACGAGATCAAAGAACTGGTGGCGCAGAATTACAATCATCCTTCGATCTTCTGCTGGGGCCTGTCCAACGAGGTCCTGATGGGCGACAATGCCCGCCCGGAGATCCAGGAGACGCTGCTTCAGTGCCACCGCGACCTGAACGAAGCGGTCAAGAGCTTGGATCCGGAACGTCCGACGGTCATCGCGCACGAGTACGGCGCCGGCTGGGACCACGAGCTGCACGACATCTCCGATGCCGAAGGCTGGAACCATTACTTTGGCTGGTACCGTGGTGACATGACGGATCTGGCCGACTGGTGCGATCAGTATCATGCCCAGTATCCGTCCCGCCGCTTCGCCATCACCGAGTATGGCTGCGATTCCGTGGTCAGCTATCATTCCCTGACGCCGACCAAGATGGATTATACGGAGGAATACCAGGTCCTGATCCATGAAAATGCCTGTGAGACCTGGGCGGAACGTCCCTGGATCTGGGGCACCTACGTCTGGAACATGTTCGACTTCGGCAGCTCCATCCGCCGCGAGGGCGGCACCCGGGGCCGCAATAATAAAGGTTTGGTCACCATGGACCGCAAGATCCGCAAGGACTCCTTCTATGTGTACAAGGCCTGGTTCAGTGATGATCCCTTTGTCCATATCGATGGCCGCCGCTTCTTCGCACGGCCGGGCGAGACCACCACGATCAAGATCCATTCCAACCTGGATGAGGTCAGCTTGTATGTGGACGGCGTACTGTTCGATACATTGGAAGGCGAGCATACGTTCATCTTTGAAAACGTGCCGATCTCCTATGAGGGTACCGTGCTGACAGCCCGCGCTCACGCGTTCGAAGCCGAATTCGACGAGGAAGACGAAGAAGAATTCGAGATCGAGCCTGAAGAATACGTCGATACCATCACGGTGGTCCGGGTGGATGAAATGCCGGAATCCTATACCTTCCCCGGCTTCAAGCAGACACAGGACGCCATCAACTGGTTCGAGAGCGTGGAAGAGATCGCAGGGTCCCTGGAAGCAAAGGAAGGATACTTCTCCTTGAACGACACCCTGGCAGACGTCCAGGCTTCACCGGAAGCAACGAAGATGCTGGTGGATGCTCTGACGGCGATCGCCGGTCGTGCGCTGCCTGTACAGTGGCTGTTCGGTGAGGATACCTCTATCACCGTCGCCGACATGCTGACCAATCCGTTCATCCAGACGATGATGGGCGAGAACCGTCAGCAGTCGACCCGCAAACTGAATGCGGCACTGATGCAGGTGCCGAAACCATAAATGAGAAAGGGGAACAACATGTCTATTCAATATTCTATCGACGTAAAGGCTCCGGCCCGTCCGTATCCGCACTATTGGGAGTTCTGCGTAGGTTCCTGCCACGCCGCGACGCTGCTGCGTAAAGATGTTCAGGATCATATCCGTAAGGCCCATAATGAGATCGGTTTCAAATACATCCGTTTCCATGGCCTGTTCGACAATGATATGAGCGTCTATTTCAAGGCGGGCTTTGGCGGTTTTGGCGAACCCATCATCTCCTTCTACAACATCGATGTCATCTTTGATTTCCTGCTGGAGATCGGGATGAAGCCTTTCATCGAGATCGGTTTCATGCCGGATGATCTGGCCTCCACGGACGCGGTCCTGTTCCATTACAAGGGCCGTCCCTGCATGCCGAACGATGATGAAGAGTGGAAGAAGCTCATCCGTCTGTTCGCAGAGCATCTGATCGAGCGTTATGGCCTGGATGAGGTGCGCCAGTGGTTCTTCGAAGTCTGGAACGAGCCCAACCTGCGCTTCTTCTTCGATGGCACCCAGGAGGATTATTTCCATCTGTACGAGATGACCGCCCGCACGCTGAAGGCCGTGGAGCCGACGCTGCAGGTCGGTGGTCCCGCTACTTCCGTCAATGCGTGGATCGTACCGTTCAAACAGTTCTGCGCGGAGAACGACGTTCCGGTGGACTTCATTTCCACCCATCATTATCCGAGCGATGATCCGCTGTCTTCCGCGGGTATGAACGGTCCCGGCACCAAGGGCGTCGGCTTCGATATCCCGGAGAACTTGACGCCGGAGCAGATGGAGGAGATCCGCAAATCCTTCATGAACCGTGTCAACAAGAACCCGCGTGACGTCCTGTCCATCATGACCAAGAAGGCCAAGGAAGAGGCGGATCCGCTGCCGCTGTACTATACCGAGTGGCATGGCTCCGGCGACTACGATACCAGCTATCAGGCCGCTTTCGATGTACAGACCTTCGCTTATAATGATGGTCTGGTCAAGGGCTATTCCTACTGGACCGTCAGCGATATCTTCGAGGAGATGGGCATGAAGCCGGGTCCCTTCAAGAATGAGTTCGGTCTGCAGACCAACCACGGTGTGGCAAAACCGTCCTACCGTGCCTTCCAGGCGCTGCATGAGGCAGGGACCCTGCGTATCGACGTGCCGGCACAGGATCCGTACTGCGAAGCACTGGTGCTGACCGACGGCCAGAACGAAGCTACGGTCTTCATCTACAACCATGATCTGGACCGCCGTACTAAGGACGCGAAAGAAGTCGAACTGAAGCTTTGCGGCGCGAAGCAGGTCTGGAAAGCGGTCATCGATGATGACAACACCAATCCGAAGAAGGCCTGGGAAGAGATGGGTGCACCTGGCTATCTGACCAAGGAGCAGGAGCTGGCGCTGCATCGCGCATCGGAACTGAAATATGAGCAGCTGCCGGCCACAGGTGAGGACACCTATACCTTCACCGCCCAGCCGGAAAGCGTCACCATCTTTAAAGTACGCATCTGAACCATCGTGGCTATCGCTGAGGTTCAGAACGAATCGCCGCGAGCAGTGATTCCGAAGATAAAAGGAGTATCTATGATCAAAAACACAAAATACGCGTCGGAAGAGGCCCGCAAGGGCCTCGCCCGCGCGCTGGCAGTTGAGAGCATGGTCCTCTTGAAAAATGAGGACCGCCTGCTGCCGTTTACAGAGAAGAAGCAGATCGCCTTCCTGGGCCGCACGCAATTGTCCGTCAATATCGGCGGTTCCGGTTCCGGTGCCTCCCGCACCAATACCAAGCTGGAACTGCGGGACGAACTGGAAAAGGCCGGCGTCATCATGGAGCCGGTCATGGACGGGTTCTACCAGGCCTTGCAGAAGAAAGAAGCTGAGGAAGCGGCCGCAAATCCTGGTGAGGGCTTTGATTTCAGCAAGCTGGAAGGCCTGGTCTCCAGCGGTCTGATCTACGAACTGTTCGGCCGTTACACAGCGGCTGTGGCGGAAACGATCCCGCCCGACAGGTTCTTCGCTGCGTCAGCGGAAGCCACCGATACCGCCGTCGTCATCCTCGGCCGTGTGACCGGCGGTGAAGAGTGCGACCGTCGCGTGGAGGATGACTATTACCTGCTGGACAGTGAAAAAGAGCTGTTGGAAAAGACCTGCGCCGCCTTCCCGAAGGTCGTCGTGATCTATAATGCCAATGGTATGGTGGACATGGCCTTTGCTGAAACATTCCCGCAGGTCAAGGCCGTACTGTTCATGGGCACGGCCGGCGAGCAGGCCGCAGGCGCTCTGGTCGATATCCTGACCGGTAAGGAATCTCCCTCCGGCAAGATGATCGAGACAGCAGCGTGCAGCTATGAAGACTATCCGACCGCAAAGAATTTCAGTTCCAACAAGGATAAGCCAGAGACCATCCTGACGTACAAGGACTACGGCCTGTCCGCGGAGGACAATGGCAGCGTCGGCTTCGACATGAGCCCTGTCACCGTATATGAAGAGGATATCTACGTCGGTTATCGTTATTTCGAGACCTTTGAGAAAAAAGTCCTGTATCCCTTCGGCTTCGGCCTGAGCTATGCCGCGTTTTCCGTGGTGCCTTTACGTACGGAAATGAAGGACGGTGCATTCAAAGTGCGTGTCCGCGTCAGCAACACCTCCACGGATTTCGGTGGCAAGGAAGTCGTGCAGTTATATGTACACGCACCCTTCGGCCGCCTGAAGAAACCGTATATCGAACTGAAGGCCTTTACGAAGACAGAGAAACTGGGCCGCGGCGGCAACTGCCTGGCAGAGCTGTCCTTCGATCTGAAGGATCTGGCCTCCTTCGATGAGGAGCAGAACGCGTTCGTGATCGAAAAGGGTACCTACGCGGTCCTGGTCGGCAACAGTGCCGTCAGCCTGCAGCCGGTCGGCGCCATCACGGTGGCGGAAGATATCATCACCCGCAAGGTGACGGCCGATATCGGTTTCACCGCAGCGAACAGGGGCAAGATCCACCTGATAGAGCCGGAGTGCGAACGTCCTGTGGACGTGGAGGGACTGCCTGTCTATCCGCTGACGCAGCAGGATATCGAAGTCATCTGGCCGGCCTATACGCCGTATGATTTCTCAGTCGACGCCGTACCTTCCACCCTCGCGGATGTACGCGACGGCAAGGTCAGCATGGAGCAGTTCATCAAGCAGATGAGCCTGAAAGAACTGGCAGTCCTGTGCAATGGCTATGGCCCGGGTCTTCCTTTCAGCGGCATCGGCGCCAAGGATGCGAAGCCGACCATCCAGGATGATGACGGCAATGATATCGCCACCAAGACCCGTGACGATGTCAATATGGGCTACTGCAACCCGGCGATCGAAAAATATGGCATCGTGACGACATTCTACAAGGATGGTCCTGCTTCCAACGGTATCACCGCCTGGCCCACCGGCCGCATGATCGCCAGTACCTTCAATGCGGATCTGGCTTATGAGTTCGGCAGCGCCGCAGGTGCGGAAGCGGACCTGCAGGATGTGGACAGCTGGCTGGCACCGGCCATGAACATGATCCGCAACCCGATCGGCGGCCGCGGCTTCGAGTATTTCTCTGAGGATCCGCTGGTCACCGGCATCATGGGTACGCAGATCACCAAAGGCTGCATGGAAAACAACGATGTGACCACCTGTCCGAAGCACTTTGCTTTGAACGAGCAGGAGACCTACCGTCGCGGCAAGGCCAACAAGAACATCGACGCTGCGGATTCCATCGTCAGCGCCCGCGCGGCTCGCGAACTGTATCTGAAACCCTTCGAAATGGCCATCACAGAGGCGAAGCCGACCACCATCATGAGCTCCTTCAACAAGATCAACGGCACCTTCGCCGGCGGCAGCCGCGTCCTGTGCACCGAGATCCTGCGCGGAGAATGGGGGTACGACGGCGTCGTCGTGACCGACTGGGGCGACATGGACATCGTCGTCGACGGCGGGGATGCCGTACATGCCGGCAATGACGTCATCATGCCGGGCGGACCTCCGGTCATCGCTCAGGTGCTGAAGGGCTATGAAGAAGGCCGCGTCACCCTCGATGAAATGCGGGAAGCTGTAGCCCACTTGATGAATTATGTGATGAACACCAAACCATATAAAACGAAGTAAGGAGTAATACGTATGGCAAAAATCTATGCAAGCCGCTCGCCGGAGATCAGCGAGCGGGAGATCAACAACATGAACCGTTCCCGGAAGATCGCTTCCCAGGGTATGGTCCTGCTGGAGAACAATGGCATCCTGCCCCTGAAGAACGTGAAGACGATCGCTGCCTATGGTAATGGCGTTCGCAAGACCGTCAAGGGCGGTACCGGTTCCGGCGATGTCAACAGCCGCATGGTCATCAACATCGAGCAAGGCCTGGAAGATGCCGGTTTCGAGATCGTCACGAAGGATTGGCTGGACATCTTCGACAAGCAGTGCGCGGAAGCGTTCGAGACCTATTCCGTTGCCTTCAAGAAGAAGATCGAAGAGCAGGGCATGGGCGCGATCATGGACTTCCTGGAGAATCCGTACAAGGATCCGGATCTTCCGGAGATCGAGGAAGTGGCGAAGGCGGATGCCTGCGTATTCATCATTTCCCGTAATTCCGGTGAAGGTGCGGACCGCCATCCTGTGGCCGGTGATTATGAACTGACCGAAGGTGAGAAGGCTTCCATCACCAAGCTGGGTGAAGTCTATGACAGTATCGTCGTCGTACTGAATGTCGGCGGCGTCATCGACACGAAATTCCTGCGTGCCTGCCCGAAAGTCGGCGCGATCCTGAACATGAGCCAGGCCGGCAATATCTCCGGCTACGCGCTGGCGGACGTGCTGACCGGCAAGGTCACCCCGAGCGGTCATCTGACCACCACCTGGGCCGAGGACTATATGGACTATGCGTCCGCACCGACCTTCAGCCATATGAACGGTGACACGGATGACGAGTACTATAACGATGGTATCTACGTCGGCTACCGCTATTTCGATACCTTCAACATCGACCCGGCCTATCCCTTCGGCTATGGCAAGAGCTATACCACCTTCGACGTGAAGACGGACGGGGTCTGCCTGGAGGGCGATCAGGTCGTCGTGCAGGCTACTGTGACCAATACCGGCAGTGAATACAGCGGCAAGGAAGTCGTACAGGTCTATTACTCCGCCCCGGTGGGTTCTGAACCGGAGAAACCCTATCAGGAACTGGCCGGCTTCGCGAAGACCGGCGAACTGGCACCTGGTGAGAGCGAGACTTT
>JAEEGL015184367.1_pt1 | contig 21228 bp, 18 predicted proteins | sample 9134231 | NCBI WGS metagenome assembly JAEEGL01 (sample SAMN16246548, study PRJNA631951) | gut metagenome | biome: gut microbiome; feature: rumen; material: fiber-attached | host: Bos | place: Iran: Karaj | collected 2018-10 | reverse complement strand
GACCGAGTTCTCTCAATTTGCTGATTCTTTTCAAATAGGTCTTATACGATATTCCCTGTTCTGAAGTCCACTGCGTGGTGCTTAGACCGCTGCTCTGCTGTTCATAATACTGATTCAGCCACTGCTGATGCCTTGAATGTGTTTTAGTCATAAGATTATCTCCGTAAAATACGGTGACATCTTAAAGCGTTGTTTTTGGAAAATGAATAACCCTAATTGCTTACACTGATTCGCCTGTTATCTTGAATTGTAAACGTAATATTCCAGATAATCCTTGTCCAGTTCATCGAAAAACATACTAGCTCCCCCCGAAAAGAAATTACCGAAACTCATTCTCATATCAGCAAAGGTAAGCACAAGGTTGTTTTTTGCCCTGGTTATAGCCACATACGCAAGTCTTCGTTCTTCATCGAGCTTCTTGCTATCTCCAAATGAATATTTGTTGATTCCGTGAGGCATAAGTCCTTCCTCAAATCCGGCAACAATCACACACGGAAATTCCAAACCTTTGGCACTATGTATGGTCATGAGATTAACACCGGTATCCCCTGAATCATCATCATTTTTAGAGTTACCAAGATCATTATCTCCGTTCATAGCAACGGTTGTAACAAAACCTCGAAGAATATCTTTTGGGGTCAGCGCCTGTCTATCTGAAATATGTTCCTCCGGAGCAGAAACGGTATCAGCTGACGGTTCAGGCAGTATGTTTTTTTCTTTCCTGTTTTCCGCAATATCACTTACATTCTGAGCGCTGTTTTCGTTCTCTGTAACAGAGTCTTCATCAGGGAAATCCAGCTTGTTATCAAAATCCTCTACATCCAGATTACTGATTACGTCAACAAGTTCTCTGATGTTATTACTGCGATTCAATTCATCATGGTTTTCATCAATATCTTTCTGACGATAATATTCTATAAGTCCGCATTCCACCAAAAGGTTCATAACCTGATCACCAATACCGAAATCTCTGCTCTTTTCATCGAATTCATTCCCTGCTCTCAGAATAAAATCGACAAAATTCTTTATACCCAGTGATTTCTTATTGGCCTTGCAGTAAAGCATACATGCATCAAATAATGATACCCCCTGCTGTGAAGCAACAGTTTTAATTTTAGATAAGGTAACTTTACCTATCTTACGTGATGGAACGTTAATAATACGTTCAAGAGAAGCATCATCTTCATGATCCAGAATAAGACTAAGATAGGACAGAGTATTCTTTATTTCCTCTCTATCATAGAATCGCAAACCTCCGATAATCCGGTGAGGAATTCCAGCATTCACAAATGCAGATTCAATAGCTCTTGACTGCATATTAGTACGATATAAAACAGCAAAATCTGAATTTTTATAATGATATGCCGCTTTGTACTTCTTAATAATCTGCGCAATGATTTCCGCTTCCTTGTCAGGACTACCCGTCTGAATTACTCTGACCTTATTTGTATCATGTCTTTCAGTAATCAGGTTCTTTTCCGTAAATCTTGACTGGTTATAACCAATAAGCTTGTTGGCATTAGCAAGAATGGCACTGGTTGAACGATAATTTCTGATAAGCTTATGTAATGTTACGTGAGGATAATCATTATAAAATCTATTGAGAATATCCATTACCGCTCCGCGCCAACCGTAAATCGACTGATCATCGTCACCTACAATTAAAACATTACTGTTCTCTCCGCTTATGAGCTTTAACCATTCATACTGAATTGAATTTGTATCCTGAAATTCATCAACCAGAATCTGTTTGAATTTTCCATTCAGAAAATTCTTTACATCCGGATTGGAACGCAACAGTTCCACACATCTTAGAATCAGCTCGGAAAAATCCAGAACATTTGTTTTATTACACTTATCCTGATAAAGAGCATATACATCATCAAGCTTATAAATATCGCTTAACCCGCCAAAATCATGATGAGGTCTAAGCCCCTTATCCTTAAGTTCTGAAATGTATGATGCGTACTGTTTTGGGGAAATCTCCTTTGTCTTTTCAATTTCCAGTTCCTCAAAACACTCCTTAACAACTCTGGTCTGTTCCGCAGTATCCAGAATCTTAAAGTTTGGTCTCAAACCTGCCTGATTCGCAAAATTTCTCAGGATCTTGCAGCAGGCTCCGTGGAAGGTACAGCACCACAGATATCTAGTATTCTGTTCACCGATAAAATCATGAATTCGCTGATTCATTTCCTTAGCAGCCTTATTGGTAAAGGTCACCGCAAGAATGTTATGAGACTGAATCTGATGTCTGATAATAAGATACGCCAGTCTTCTTACCAGAACCGTGGTTTTTCCGGTTCCCGCACCAGCTATTATCAGCATGTTTGATAACGGCGAAGTTACAGCCTTAAGCTGTTCCGGATTCAACCCCTTAACGATATTATCAACAAATCCTAATGACATTATGACAAACTCTCTTTACATAAAACAAGTTCTGGTCTGAACTCAAAAAAGCAAATCATGTAATTCATACATTTTTGATTCACAAAACCATGTTATATTTATTATACTCGATATCCGCCCAAACTTATCATTATTACAGCAATAAATCCGTTAGTTCAGCGATATTGTTTATACACACATGAGGCAAAATTCTTAACTCAGAATTGTCACAGTGATACTGAGTCTGGCGAACACTCATTGCCCCCGCTTTTATCGCACCTAAAACATCAGTATTCTCGTTATCTCCGATGTGACAGACTTCAGATATGTCTACTCCGACATACATTGCCGCATAAAGAAACATGGCAGGATTAGGTTTTGAAGGCATATTCACCGCAGCAAGTATAACTTCATCAAAACAATCTTCGTATCTGGCCAGCTTCGGGCTGGAATTTCCGTTAGTAAGACCTATCAGGGGATATCGTTGTTTTAAACGATATAAAACATCTAATGTTTCACGTGGAACATTAATGCGTGAACGGACTTTTATAAAATCATGCATCAGATCCTCAGCTATAGCCCCGGAGTCATCAGACGACTTACCTGCTCGCAGAAGCAGTTCCTTGAAAATAAAGTACCTGAGCATTGAAACATCGTACTCAAGTTCAGGACATACAGATAACATCTCCTGACGTACAGAGGAATAGACCTCATTGCTTAACCTGTTACCGTCCAGATATTCAACTCCAATTCTGGTTTTAATGTAATCTTCAGCATAATCAATCACAGGACCATTATCGTATAAGGTATCATCGAGATCCAATGTGAGCACACGAGGTGTATGCCAGTCACGATAAAAAATCATAGAAATCTCCACCCCCGTCTCATAAATTCACATAAAAAATACACGGCCTGTTTTCTGCTTATTTTAACTGATATTCACTATTTTATCCGATAATAAATATAAAACGGAATAAACAAACAGAACCACTTTTCTATTCTTTCTGCTCTGAAGTATTACCATCCATTAAAGCCAGAGGATGAGCTTTAGTATAAACATCTTTAAGTCTTTCAATATCCAGATGGAGATATATCTGTGTCACCGACAGGGAAGTATGCCCCAAAATTTCCTGAACAACTCGTATGTCTGCCCCTCCTGCCAACATTTCTGTAGCAAAGGAGTGTCTCAATTTATGTGGAGTAATCTTTAAAGGAATATCTGCGGTCAGCCCCATCTTTTTTATTGAAATCTGTACTGCTCTGGTTGTCATCTGTTCCCCGAATCTGTTTACAAACAGATAATCACAGTCAGGTGCTGCCAGCAGATCCCTCACAGCGAACCATTCCATCATTGCCTGGAGGGAATAACTGCCGAATGGTACTATTCTTTCTTTATTGCCTTTACCGATAATTCTGATTTCCATCTTCTCAAAATCAATATCACTGATTTGAATACTCACCAACTCGGAAACACGGACTCCACTGGCAAAAAGAAGTTCTACTATTGCCCGATCGCGATAATCCTTAGGAGACGGATCATCAGGTAATCTGGATAATTTTTCGAATTGTTCGTATGTAAGATAAGCAGGAAGATCAGCTGTAAATTTCGGAGTTTTTATGTCAGCCATGGGATTAATCTTTATCTGTCCCATTAACACCAGATACTTATAAAAACTTTTTAGTGTGCTTACCAGATGAGCTCTTGAACGATTGCTGATATTTTCCTTTTTGGAAACAAGAGATGTTGTTTCTCTGATCCCCAATCTTAGATCATGTTCTGATGCATCGGCAAATGAGGTTAATTCAGACAACTTTTTATTTAGAACTTCTATAAAATGATGAAGTTCCCTTTCATAGCTTTTAACGGTATGAGCGCTGTATCTTTTTTCGTAAGTAAGATAATTAATGAAATCAGATACTTCCTCGTAAAAAAGGCTGTACTTTGTATTCTGCATAATCCATTCTCCAACGGTTAAGCCAATGGCTACGGTATAATGGAAACCTGCAGAGGTATAAGTGAATCAATGTAATTAAAATTCAATTACACCATCATAAACTAGAGTCGCAGAACCTTTCATCATTACCGGATAACCTTCCCCCTGCCACTCTATCGTAAGTTCACCGCCATCAGAAATAACGGTAACAGGAGATTTTAAACCCCCCTGTTCTATACCAACTGCAACTGCGGCACAAGCACCTGTTCCACATGAAAGGTTTTCACCGTTCCCGCGTTCATAAACCCTTAATTTAATTTTATGTACGTTAATCACCTGCATGAAACCGACATTTGCTTTTTCAGGAAAACGTTCGTGAACTGATATCTTTTCCCCTAATCCTAAAACGTCAGCAGTATTAATATCATCTACAGTAAGAATGCAGTGAGGATTTCCGGTAAAAACCACTCCGCACAGTATATGACTGGAATCAACCTGCAGAAGGTATGTCTTGGTACGATTCTGCGCTCTGAACGGAATTTTTGCAGGTTCAAATACGGGATTCCCCATATTAACAAGAACCTGATTGTCATTGAGCATGGTCAGCACCAGTTTACCGCCCAATGTGCTGACGTGGATATCCCGATGGTTAATAAGTCTTTTCTGAGTTACAAACATTGCAAGACATCTGGCACCATTTCCCCCCATTTGGATTTCCGTACCGTCTGAATTGTAAATCCGATAATGGAAATCCATCTCTGGATCGTAGGGAGGTTCAACTACAAGCAGATGATCAAACCCCACTCCGAATCTGCGATCGGCAAGACTTTTAATCTTGTTCTCAGACATGAAAAACTTCTGGGTAACGGCATCGATTACCATAAAATCAGTGCCACAACCATGCATCTTGGAAAAATTTATCAGCATATCCACTCAGCTTACATGATTAAAGTTTGTGTTCGTTACGCCATAAATCAGATACTGATTCACGATCACGAATCACATGTACTTTGCCTCCTTCAACCATTAACTCTGCAGCTCTAGGGCGAGAATTATAATTTGAAGACATGGCAAAGCCATAAGCACCTGCACCATGCATAACCAGGAAATCGCCTTCCTGAACCTTTAAAGATCTTTCCTTACCAAGGAAGTCACCTGTCTCACAGATAGGACCTACAACGTTATACACGTTTTCTGGACGATCAAGGTTATGATCCGCTTCTTCAATACGCATCCAAGCACTATAAAGTGAAGGTCTGATCATATCATTCATAGCAGCATCAACTATACAGAAATTGCATACCTCTCCCTGCTTCAGATACTCACATCTGGTAACCAGTACACCTGCATTTGCGACCATTGATCTTCCAGGTTCACATATAAGCTTTAAATTTCTGCCTGCAAGCTTTGACTTAACAACCTTCAGATAATCACTGACAGCAGGAGGTACTTCATCCTTATAAACCACACCGAGACCACCACCTATATCGATGTGTTCAAGCTGAATCCTCTCAGCAGCAAGTCTGTCAACAAGAGCCAGAATACGATCCAGAGCATCCACAAACGGTGTAAGAGAAGTCAACTGAGAACCGATATGACAGTCAATACCAATAACTTTTACGCCTTCAAGAGTAGCAGCATGTTTATATAATTCAAAAGCTGTTTCAACAGGTACACCGAATTTGTTGTTCTTTAACCCGGTTGAAATATACGGATGAGTTCCTGCATCAACATCCGGATTTACACGAATTGAAATAGGAGCTTTGACTTTCTTTGAAATTGCAATACTGTTAATACGTTCAAGTTCAGCCGGAGATTCAACATTAAAACACAGAATCTGCTGATCCAGAGCATATTCGATTTCACTAAAAGTTTTTGCCACACCGGAATATACAACTTTCTTAGGATCTCCACCCGCTTCGATAACACGTGCAAGTTCACCGCCAGACACAATATCAAAGCCTGTTCCCAGAGAAGCCATTAACTGTAAAATGGCAATGTTACTGTTAGCCTTAACTGCATAACATACTAAGTGCTCCACATCTGAGCTTGCGGCATTATAAGCATTCAGATGCTCTTCAAGCTGAGCCTTAGAATAAATATACAGAGGTGTGCCATATTTCTGTGCCAGTTCCTTAACTGCCAAATCCTCTACAGAAACCAACCCATTACTTTTAGTTGAAATAAAACTCATATAAACTCCCGACTGAGTATTGTCCTTATCAATAACCGGAGGAAAAATACGACCACTCCCCGTTTTTTCAAATTTTACTATATTTTGGAAAACTTGTTATATTTTTATGCAAATACCATACACATTATGATGTTTTTGTGTAAAACAACTTAACTTTTTCTTCCTCAATATAAAGCATGTTTTTTATATTGTCCGCCATATGATTATTACATCATCAGTTAAACCCGGCAGCACGTAGGCACATTATTATCATGGATAATTTTTATCTTCACCTGCATATCTCTCTCCATTAATAAAAAAGGTACGTTTTTAGAAAAATATCGTTCACATGACTTCCTATACTTGTAACTGTTAAGGGATGAAAAACCTAACTGAAACAAAATCATCTAAACAATGGAGAATAAAAATTATGTCAAAATCATTTTCTTACTCAGGTCACGGGTACACCTCAAGAGGTACCGCATCACGTTCATCCGGCTCTTCACATACGTTTTCAGGCACCACCCGTTACTCTAACGGTTATTCCCGCAGCTACCACGGCAGCGTAAACTTTAACGGTGACAGATACAAATGTACAACACATTACAGTGACGGCACTACAAAATCTCACTCAGGATCAATTAAAGGAGGCAACGGCAGGTAACTTTCTGGCAGATTATTACAACCATTTACAACTAACAATAACAGGACAACATATATGAAATTAATTACTCAAGATTCCCACTTGTTTTAAAGTAAAAATAACAACATAACCCATATCCTTCGCGGTTTGGGTGTTTTTTAAAAACATGTATTGATTTTTGGATGATGTTTTTCTCTATGAAAAACTGGTCGTTTGGATAGATGATAAAATCATTGAAAAGCCTTGAAAAATAAGGGGTGGGGTGTGTTTTATGATATAATCGTAGTCGCAAAAAAACAAAAAATATTCAAAAAAACACACCAGAAAAATGATACATCAAATGACCAAAAATTTCTCTAAATATTCTGCTTTTCTCTACTTTTTTTCATTGTTTGGATTCTCCACCATTCTTAAGAGAGCCGGAATTTACAAAAACAAAGGACTCTGTTCCGTTGAAATGCTTAAGGAGTGGATGGTAAGTATCATGACCGGGAAGAGTGCCAATAAATATGCACGTAGTGGAAAAGCCTTGAACGGTAACAGCGGCACTTCAAAAAGCTCAATGTACCGCTTTATGTCTGAATCATCCTTTTCCTGGAGAAGTTTCCATTTAGGTTTTGCCTCAGTGGTTATAGCCCGCTTATTCAAATTAACGGACAGCAGCAGAATCAAAACCTTTATCATCGATGATTCAGTAATAGACAGAAGCCGAAGCACGCATACGCAACTGCTTGCCCGAGTTTTTGACCACAGCGCTCACAGGTTCCTGAAAGGATTTAACTACCTGTCTCTCGCATGGTCTGATGGTGTTTCTTCCGTTCCTGTAGATTTCGCCATGATGTCATCCCGGAAAGACAGGAACTGTCTGAATCAAATACCCGACAACCAAATTGATGCCAGAAAAGCCATAAATTAAATTTCAGAGACAGGATTATTCGTGGAGTCATGCCTACGCTGTCAGAGGTTTTACAATAAGCGGTTACGATCTTAACAGATTCGCACGCGAAAAAGGTTATAAAGCCCATTACAGCAGCTATTCAACCTACTTTATCGTTCCATGGGACAACGGTGGGTATATTAGTCTGGACATCGGTAGCAGTTATGTACCTTCATATGAGAAAATTGTTACGGACCAGAACAGTATCAACTGGAAAATCAAAGAAAGGGGGAATTACTGCGACTGAGATAAGGAAAAAAGTCTGATGAATATTCTAAAATATTTGCCAGCTGTTCTACTGTTAAGCGTTTTGGCTAATTCTGGCTGCTCAGGCGTTCAGTATAGCAGGCATAACTATTCTCAAAGCGCACATAAACAACAGAAATATAAACATTATGATATAAATGATGTTTTTCAGCCGGTTATTGACGTTTTAGATCAGAAAACCAGGTCTATGCAGGAAAGAAGCATGAAGTACCGCCGAGCATCAGAAGACATAAGAAGAACAAACAATATGAACTGCTTGGGTAAACCATTCTGTACTGTGCTATAAAGATCTGCTTAAAAATGCCGGTTGCATATCTGATACTGCCGGCATGAGAGTCTCTTTTATATTCGGAATTCAAAAACTGAATCAATCTGAATTTTCTGATTTGTTCCCCGAGCTTTCAGCATCCTTATCTGCTACGGTGTTTTCACTCTGCACTTCATTTACCTGTACCGTTTTATTCTTCTGTTCTCTATCCTCGGGTAGATACAGGGAGCCTCTAAGACCGCAGGCCTGAGTCATCAGCATGGCAGTAACTGCGACTGCCCCCACCAAAAATATTTTTTTGTTCAACATAACGGAATTACCTCATTAAAGCGGAGATATCGTATTATTGGCTACGTCAACAAGGAAGAATTGAGGAAGATTAAAGTACTGACGATATTTGTGCTTCTCTTTTTCCTTGGCAAATTTGCTCTGACTGTGAGTATAGTATGATGTTATATCCAGAATCAGTTCGCTTATTGAAGCCTTGAAATTGTCATAAATTTTCAATTCCTGATTTTCAGATGAATTAAAAATCTGATAAGAATCATTATCATTCTTCACAAAGAAGTACTGAGTCAGGCCATACATGCAGTTTGCCTCTATTATGGACGGAACCAAATCCTTATTAGCCTCTCCGCCATTAATGATTTCAGCTTTTATAGGATTCTTCTCCTTCACTTCCTCCGCCCTGACAAGATTCATTGCTCGTGAGTTGAACTGCAGAATATAATCAACTTTGCCGATGGTTATGTTTTTGCTGGTCAAAAGTTTTTTATGCAGATTGTTCATGCACAGGTTAATCAGATTTTCCATATCAGGTCTGACCATAACATCCCCCATGTGTGTACTGAAATCAAGTACAGTGGTGGATACAGGCAATGCTGCACCTGGTATAAAAATATGGGACATTTCTTTAAGAAAATCCACTACGGCATCCTGACCTTCGTAATGATTACAGATAATCTCATTCCATGAGTTAGACATAATCACTGATAAGGATCCAATTAAACACTCATTTGAATTACCATAGGAAAAAGTGCTCATTGAAGATCTGTCCATTCCCCCCTGGAATTTGTGATTTCTGGTAGGGTCCTGAGTAAAATTAACAAGAACTATCATGGTTTTAACATTAGTAACACCGAGCAGACTGTTATTTCCCACTACAGAAGGATAGTTCTCAAACTGGGATTTTAATTCATTGCATATTCCACGTACTCTTTCTGAAGTAATGTTTTTATTAGGAGTATGCACCTCAATGACTGTCTTTTTGTTAATCAGAGCATTAAAGTAGCACGTAGCTACTGCAGATACCAGATTACTGAAATAAAAAATCGGAGGAGTACCAATAAGTGAAGGATCATTAAGAGATTTGTTGTATACATACCACCCTTTCTTCAGTACGGTACTGTCTCTTGCCTCAATAAAGGAAATATTCTTTTCAGCCAAATTAAGCTTGTTACTGAGCAGATACTGTTTAACCTTGCCGGGGAAACTGTCAAATACCACGAACAGTTTACGGGAAAGAACACTGAGATCCCTGTAGCTGATGGCATCGGTAACTTTGTATTCCACACCGAAAGTAAGCAGAGCATGGTAACTTTGAATCATCACATTAAACACACGCTGATATATATTAACCACATCAACAATGTTCCATGTGTTTCTATTGCTTAGTCGGCCAACTGTTTCCATACTCCATCCCCATGCTTCTATCATATTGTTGATTAGAGTACGGCGCCCGGCCTGAGCCTGAGGATCTACTATCTTTGCAAATCCTTCATTGATCTTCTGGAAGAAACAGATTCTCAGAAGTTCCAGTCTTTCATAGTCATTATGATTTCTCAGGAACCTGCTGATTTTTTCAAAAACCATGTAGTAACTGTCAAGGTTCAGACTGTAGCCTTCATTATTCTGCATCCAGTCCTTGACTCTCATGGATATCAGCTGTGTCTGCGGATATTCGGCACTATAGGTTTCCATAAGCAGTATTTTTATTGAAGCTTTAAAAGGTGAATCAATTCCTTTGTAAAGCAACCATAAAGCGGCACCATAATACTCATTGGAAGGAATATCACCTATACATCCAAGATCCAGCCACTCATCGCGAGAGATAATTCTTTTGGCGTACAGTTGCCTCACATATTCATTGTAATCATGCTCATGGCTACATGGAACTATCATCCAGGTCAGCATCTTTCCTGCTACACATATGGCACTGCGATAAAATTCATCTAAAAGGAACATATGCAGAGCTGTGCCACAGTTTTCCTCATCGACCCCCATTCCGCAATCAATAAGGTCTTCTGCGTTCTTTTTGTCTACATTGAGATGCTGTTTAAACTTATCCGTTTTCACGATAAAGAAATTGACGTCCAGCTTATATTCACTGCTTGCAGCCATTTCTTTTATGAATTTACACTTTTTCTCTAAAAGTCTTATGCGTTCATTGGGCATGTATTCTGACACACACACCCAGTAATCAAAATCAGAGTTTGGACTCTGCCCCACTGAAGCTGTACTACCCATGCAGTACAAACCAAGAATAGATTCTTCTGCTGTATTGATGTCTATAACTGATGCTGTAGCGACAGAATAATCATCTAAAACCTGTCGCTGAATATCATTGAGTTTGAAGTTGCAGATACCATGTGGCACATCACCGGCCAGCGCACATGGAACAGCTGAATTGTTCAGATGTAGCATGAGAGGAACCAGATTGAAAAACAGTTTCCCTTTTTCATTTACAAATTCCTGAGCTTTAGCTAGACGATATTCGTTTAATTCACGATATCTCTGCTCATATAATTTGACTTTACTAAACAATTCAAAAACCCATTATACGAATACAGCCTTTACCAGAATAACTGACCAAGGCTGTATGGATTAACTACTTACTTAAATTGTACTACATATGTGACATATATCAAATATTAATCATCATTTTGAGCCTGTTTATAGTACATTGCAGCCTTCTGATACCCGCCCAAACGCTGATAACATTGAGCTAAACGGCTGAAATAATCCGAACACGGAGCACTGGTAACCAGTTTTTCATACAAATCCACAGCTTTCTCATATTCGTTCATATTCATATACATGTTAGCAAGAGCAGACATAAGATCCGTGTTATTAAGATGTTCAGATTCATTCTTCTTTAACTTTTTCTCAAAGTATTCAGTCAGCTTATGATTTGCTGTATTCCATTGAGATAAATTGTTGTATATTCTTGAAGAATCAACCGTACTCTTCAGGGATCTCATTATTATCTTTTCTGCTTTAACCTCTTCACCGAAGCGGTTATAAGCCAAAGCAAAAGCATTTGATACGTCAATGTTATCGCATATATCGTCAGGCAAATCATTGAACATCTGATCTACAACATATCTGTCGTTAGCTCCTTTTATCTGTTCAACAATCTTCTCGGAAACATAACGTCTGTATGAATCATCCGACAGCAGACCATTACTTAAGAATTCTTTACGGTTTTCAACAATTTCATTGAACTTCCCCATACGTTCAAGACATTTGTAGTACAGTGAAGAAATCATCTTTGAAGGTTTACCGGTTCTTCTCAAAGAGGTAATGATGTTCAGAGCCTTTTCGTTTTCTCCGGCTTCAAGATACATTTTTACCCTTAAAATACTGATTGCTTCGGCATGACCACTGAGAACCTTCTGAGCCTCATTAAACAGCTTATTACTGGCCTCGATGTTGCCGCTCTTATAATTAGCAACAACACCTAAAATAATGTTCACATACTGAACATCACTCCACTTTTTCCCTTTTTCCGCTAAAGCAGCAGCGCCGGCATAATCACCTTCAATGTACTTTGAAATGGCATTCTCAAGAATCTTTTTGGATTTATCGGAACGGCTGTTTCCATACCAGCTCAGCAATCCTTTTCTAACCTTAAAGATTCTACCGATAACAGCTGTCAGCAGGTATACAGCAAGATAGGCAAGAATCAGAATAATAACCATTGAAACCAGACTCAGCTGAATCACATGACTTCCGGTATCAATGTACACAAAACCCTGATTATTTGCCAGCATAGGCGCCGCTATCATTAAACCAGCGAGCACCAGAAGCATTATCACTAATTTAACCATTCTAGATCCTACTTTCCTGAAAACTCGTTAATAAAATTACTGATTTCCACAGTACTGTTAAGATATTTCACATCTTCAGTGGCAATCTTTTCAGAAGCGGTTTCAGTAATTCCCTTGAGTGTATTCACAACAACCGGATCCGTATTATCAAAATACTTTTCTACCAGTTCATGAGCTTTAGTCAGGTACTGTGTATACAATTCCTGTTCTCTGTAGAAACAGGCCTTTGCCGCCAGAAGAAGATAGTTTTCAAGATTTGCCCTGAGAAAAGCTTCATTATCCGGAGCTATTAAAGCAGTATCGGTTACTTCCTTTCTCTTGATAACCACAAAACTGTTAACAAATGAACTGAATGAAGCCTTAAGATTGCCCCACCAGTCATCTACATTTCCTGAAACCTCACTGCTTTCAAGCAAATCAACCTTCTTTAAGCCTTTGATTCTCATCTTAGATACATTGCCGATGAGCTCATTAATGCGCAACAGAGTCTTTTCATGATCAATTGAAGGAATGTTACCAAGAACATTCAGATCTGAAGCAATGCTTTCTCTTATTTTTCTTGTGCGAGGATCGTTTATACCTGCAATTACGGTATCAGCCTCCTTAAGCAAAGAAATCGCAGTAACGTAATCGCGATCTATAACCACCTTTCTGTTAGCAAGAGTAAGCAGATATTTGGCATCAAATACCGCCCAGCTCAGATTAACAGTTTTTTCTTCACCGAGCTTTGCATTAATCTTGGCTATTTCCGCCTGAATGGCACTAAAGGAATTATCAATTCCCGATAGCTGTGCATTTACACTTCCCAAAGCACCTGAATCAAGCTTTGTACTTAGTCCGCCGGCAATATTTTTTACTGACGAATCCAGGGCACTCATACTGCTCTTCAAATTGCTGATATCACTGCTGTAATCAATCTGGGGAGGAATCTTAACTTCAGGACGGGTTAATTCATAACCGGCAAATCCAAAAAGCATTACTGCCAGTACAAATATACATACCGTGTTTCGTCTCTGCTTTCCCTGTAGTCTCTCTAATGACTCCAGAAATTCACCTTCATTCTGGTTTTCGTAGGTCTTACTTGCTTCAGCCCCCTCACTTACTCCTTCGTTTTCAGTGGTGTTATCTGCTACCTTAAGATCTTCTGTCATATCTTCTTTGCTCATGGCATTTCCATAATTTTTTTAATACAAGAACTAGAGAATATTATAACAAAAAAGAAATGCTAAATAGACAAACACACCGGGGGTTTTGCGTATTAATTGAACTGTGTTTTAGAAATTTTGATTAATCTTGAAATATCACTGACTTCAGCCTCACCACAGACATTTATCAGGACAGCATAGTCATCTTCCCTGCTGACCACTGTGGCACATGGCAAATTACCAACATAGCTGTATTCCCATCCTTTAATCTTTGGAACAGGTCGAAGGTTTTTTCCTTTGACGTTCTTCATAAACTCCAAAGCTATGTTTCTAGTGCTTTGATTGGAATTTGAAAGTTTATATTTGTAATACGAGAATTCCGCTTTAGGGACTGCTTTTTCAAAAAAGATATAGCCGGCCTGTCGAGAGGACAGCTTCCAGCCTGCAGGAATCTCGTCATTTGCTGATAAGACATCGGGTAACAATGTCGACATCAGTACCAGAATTCCATATATACTGAAAGTTTTCTTCATAGGTCCGGCTTTCTTTTCTAATCTTATTAAGGTTTCATGTACTGAGTATATGAAAGGTCATCAGACACGTCATTATACTCATAACCAAGCTCATTAAGATGACGGTTAAGTTCATCTACTTCACTGTCATCAACTTCAAATGCACACAGCACACTGCCGTATTCCATACCGCGTGAACGATAGTGGAACATGGTAATGTTATACTCAGTTCCTACTGTTTCAAGGAAATTAAGTAAAGCATCACGCACTTCAGGGAATTCAAATACGTAAGCTCTTTCATTTACCTTAACAGGAGTATGACCACCTATCATATAGCGAACATGATTCTTTGCCAGTATATTATTGGTCATATCTGATACTTCGTATCCTGCATTTCTGAGACTTTCAATAATACTGTCAAGTTCTTCCCTGCCGTTTGTCAGATGAACTGACACAAAAATTCTGGCAGAATCAACCTTAGCAAAACGGTAGTTGAATTCTGTTACTGCCCTGCCCCCGAGTTTCTTGCAAAATTCAAGGAATGCACCTTTCTTTTCAGGAATCTTAACAGAAATTATACCTTCACCCATTTCACCAATTTCGCAACGTTCTGAAACGAAACGAAGAGTATGGAACTTGGTGTTGGCTCCTGAGAGAATGGCTGCCATGGTTACTGATTCATCATTTTTGAGCTCAGGATGAAGCTTAACATACTTCTTCAGACCGGCCAAAGACAGAGCACCACTAGGTTCTGAAATAGCGCGGGTATCTTCGAAGATATCTTTCATGGCTGCGCAGATTTCATCATTGGTACAGGTAATAATATCATCTATACTGTCTTTCAAGACTCTGAATGTTTCGTCACCAATTCTCTTTACAGCCACACCATCAGCAAACAAAGATACTCGGTCGAGAGTTACAGGCTCTCCGCTCTTGAGTGCTGCTTCAAGACAGGCGCTTCCGTCAGATTCAACAGCAATAACTTTAACACTAGGCATTACCTGTTTAATGTATACAGCTACACCTGCGGCAAGTCCACCACCGCCGACCTGAACAAATACATGGGTTATATGAGAATCCTGCTTTAAAAGTTCCTGTGCAATAGTTCCCTGACCAGCAATAACGTCGGCATCATCATATGGAGGAATTAAAGTATATCCTTTATCCTTTGAGATACGGATGCATTCTGCATACGCTTCATCGAATGTTGCTCCAAAAAGAACAACGTTACCACCTAAACGTCTTACCGCATCAACCTTAATATCAGGAGTAGAATTCGGCATAACAATAGTAGCCTTGATTCCAAGCTTTTTACCTGTTAAAGCTACCCCCTGAGCATGATTACCAGCAGAGGCTGCAATAACCCCTTTGGCAAGCTGTTTCTTGGTCAGACCGGCAATCTTATTGTAGGCGCCACGAAGCTTAAATGAATGAACTGACTGGAGATCTTCTCTTTTGATAAGGACGTTAACACCTACTTTTTCGCTAACCTTATCAAGTCTCTGCAAAGGCGTTACCTTCGCCACGTCGTAAACTGGAGAAAGAAGTATCTTACGGAGATACTCTTCTTTTGTTGGCTGTTCCATTTTTATCTATCCTTTAAATACGACAGCCATAAATGACTGTCGATATCATAAAAGCTTTATATTAAAGCTTGCTGACGTCTCTTACACCGCCCTTATCAGCACTTGATGCTAAAGCAGCATAAGCCTTTAAGGCCCCTGAAACAACACGCTGTCTGTTCAGAGGTTTCCAAGCCTTGTTACCTAATGCTTCCATTTCAGCACGACGCTTCTGTAATTCTTCATCAGAAATACGTACTGCAATAGCTCTATTAGGAATATCGATATCAATAATATCATTTTCCTTGATAAGACCGATATTACCACCGTTAGCAGCTTCAGGGGATACATGACCGATTGATAAACCAGAGGTACCACCAGAGAAACGACCATCGGTAATCAGAGCACACTGCTTTCCTAAACCTACAGACTTAAGGTAAGAAGTAGGATACAGCATTTCCTGCATACCTGGACCACCCTTAGGACCTTCGTAACGAATGATAACTACATCACCTGCTTTGATCTTGCCACCGAGAATGCCGTTAACAGCATCTTCCTGACTTTCAAATATACGCGCAGGACCGCTAAACTTATAAATTGAAGGATCTACACCTGCGGTCTTAACGATACAGCCGTTAATTGCTAAATTACCATAAAGAACAGCTAAACCACCGTCCTGGTTATACGCATTTTCCTTGGATCTTATACAACCATTAACACGATCAGTATCCGCTTCATCATATACTTTGCTCTGGCTGAAAGGACTTATATTCACAACTCCGCCTGGAGCAGCGAGGTACATCTTTCGAACATCTTCTGAAGCATTACGATCAATTGAATACTGATCAAGTTCCTCACCCATGGTTATACCTAAACAGGTATGAACATCCCTGTGAATAAGTCCGCTTTTATCCAGCTGACCAAGTATGGCCATGATGCCGCCAGCTCTGTGAACATCTTCCATGTGGTAAACAGAAGTTGATGGAGCAACTTTACAGATGTGAGGAACATGTCTTGAAAGGCGATCAATATCCTTCATGGTAAAATCAACACCAGCTTCCTGAGCTACAGCCAAAAGATGAAGAACAGTGTTGGTTGACCCCCCCATAGCAATATCAAGAGTCATTGCATTTTCAAATGCAGCCTTTGTTGCAATGCTGCGAGGTAAAACAGATTCATCATCGTGTTCATAGTAATCCTTGGCCATCTTAACAATACGCTTAGCGGCGTTTACGAACAGATCACGACGGAAAACATGAGATGCCAACAGAGAACCGTTACCAGGCTGAGAAAGACCTAATGCTTCGGTCAAACAGTTCATTGAATTCGCAGTAAACATGCCTGAGCATGAACCACATGTCGGACATCCGTAATTTTCAGCGATGTTTATCTGTTCATCAGTAATATTCTTATCAGCTGCCATAACCATAATATCAATAAGGTCGAGCTTCGAATGACCGGCAATAGGTTCCTTAACCTTACCGGCTTCCATTGGACCGCCTGATACAAAAATGGTAGGAATATTCAAACGCATGGCGGCAATAAGCATGCCTGGAGTTACTTTATCGCAGTTTGAAATACAAACAAGCGCATCTGCCTTATGGGCATTACATGAGTATTCAACGCTATCCGCGATAATTTCACGGCTAGGTAATGAATACAACATACCAGAATGTCCCATGGCAATACCGTCATCCACTGCAATGGTGTTGAATTCTTTAGCTATACCACCGGCCTTTTCAATTTCCTTGACAACTAACTGACCGATATCATGAAGATGAACATGACCCGGAACAAACTGAGTAAAAGAATTGGCAACAGCAATAATCGGCTTACCGAAATCACCATCCTTAACCCCGGTAGCACGCCATAATGCTCTAGCGCCAGCCATGTTACGACCTTCGGTAGTTACAGAGGAACGATATTTAGGCATACTTAGCTCCATTTATAAAATAAGAAAACAAAAATCAATTTGTATAATAATAAAGAAACCAAAAGCTATTGTAAACAATGAACTTTTGGCTTCGGTTAATACGGATAATGTAAAGCTGATTACTTATTTACAGGATATAACCAGTTCCACTTATCTTCTGTCTGACCATTGAACAAGCCAAAGAAAGCATTCTGTAATTTTTCAGTGATTGGACCACGAGCACCACAACCAACAGAAAGACCGTCAACACTGCTTACAGGTGTAATTTCAGCAGCAGAACCAGTCATAAATACTTCATCAGCAAGGTATAAAGCCTCTCTTGGAATTCTTTCTTCTCTTACTTCAATACCGAGATCCTTGGCAAGCTTCATTACACAGTCTCTTGTAATACCTGGTAACAGACTGCAGGTAATAGGAGCAGTATAGATTACGCCATCCTTAATCAGGAACACGTTTTCGCCAGAACCTTCTGCAAGGAAGCCCTGAACATCAAGAGCAATACCTTCAGTGTATCCGTTCTGCTTAGCTTCGTTAGAAATTAACAGAGAAGAAAGGTAATTACCACCAGCCTTTGCACCGGTTGGAATAGTGTTCGGAGCAAGTCTGTTCCAAGATGAAACACCAACTGCCACCCCCTTCTTCATGCCTTCCTCACCGAGATAAGCTCCCCAAGGCACAACACCGATAATAACTTCAATCTTAGCATCTGCAGGAGGCTTAACACCAAGACCAACATCACCGATGAAAGCCAGAGGACGAATATAACCTGCTTCGATACCATTTTCTCTTACAGTCTTGCAGCATGCTTCACATAACTCGTCAAGAGTGTAAGGAATATTGATACGATAAATATGAGCGGAATTAAGAAGACGCTGCATATGTTCACGAAGTCTGAAAATAATAGTTCCGTTAGGAGTCTTATAGAAACGAAGACCTTCAAATACAGAGGTACCATAATGAAGAGCATGGGTCATTACATGAACCTTTGCTTCATTCCAAGGAACCATTTCACCATTAAACCAAATATACTTAGTTGTTGCTTTTACTGACATACATTCATCCTAATATTCTTAAAGACTTGAATGCTTAAACATTTGCACAGTTACATTCAAAAAAAATTTCAAACATTGGTATTTTACATCAGATACAAGTTAAATGTTATACCTAGAATTAAAAAACATTAAAAAATGTCAATTACATTAAAAAACATCAAATAAATAAATAAATTAAACAACAATAAAAAACCGCATTATCAATATTATGATAATGCGGTTACCAGCTTAATTTATTATACTATTTCTTATCAGAATTTTTTGAGTCATCAAGAGTGAGTAAATAATTTACCAGAGCAAGATATTCGTCAGTACCATTAATTGAACCTGTAACAATTTTGTATTTCTTATTAACAATAACAGTAGGAACACCTTCTATTCCCATATCGTCAGCCAACTGATCATACTGGCTAACCTGACTCATAACAGGGAAAGACTTGTACTGTGCTTCAAAAGTTTCCGCAGGTACCCCTAATTCCTCAAACCAGGCAACAATATCCTCATGCTTCTGAGGAACCTGATGTTTGTTAAATATATTGTCATCGACTTTATCAACAAAAGCGTCTGTAACTCTAAGATTTACTGCTGATGCATACGCCCTCTGCATTTCAGGTCCCATAGGCCCGCCCAGATACTTTACATGATTACCAACAAAAGCAACATCTTCAGGTAAAGCAAGACTCACTTGTCTGATAACAGGAAGAAAAGCATGGCAATGACCACAGAAGAAAGAGAAGAATTCACGAATTTCCTTATTCTCAGAAACTTCAGCGCCTTCAATAACTTTATAATGAACACCTTCTTCAAACTTTGTTGTAACCTTCTTTGAAGCTTCCAGAAGTTCCTGAGGTGTATCATATACAACTGGTGATTCTCCATTGTCTGCAGCTAAGGCAGATGAAACAGAAAAAGCTAAAACTGATAGAATAGCGGTAATCTTCTTCATACTAAATAACATAATAAACCTCATCACAAAATTATTTCCAGAAACTAACTTTTTTACTAATCTCTTCGCAATTTCTGATAGTTGGAGAAAGCTTTGTTCCTGAACAACGCTTAGTCATAAAATCAATCGCGTAATTACACCAGCCAAAATATTTGTAGAAAAAGTAAAGTTTTTTAACTTCTTTTCTGGTTATTTTAATTTCCTTAGAATCTTTAAAACCAGGATTAGCCTGAATGTTTCTAAGGGTGAGTATAGCCATGGCATTAGTTAATAGACAAAATCTCCTAATACCTAACTGTAAGACAGGCATTCTCTTAATAAATTCCATAGACTGTAAACAATGTCCGTAAGCAAGAGAAATATATTCCTGAACTTTGGCATCTCTATCAGGATCATCATTCTTGATAGGTAGCCATGTTACACCACGTTTTAAATCGTCCCAAACATCTTTTAGTATATTAGTTAACTGGAGAGCTTCGCCAAAAGAAACGGCATACGGTAGCTGCGAATCAAGATTTTTCTTCATGGCAGGACAATGTTCTGCAAAAAGAGAAATAAGAAGCTCACCAACGACACCAGCTACGCTATAGCAGTAATGATCCACTTCATCAACTGAATCGATCTTTGCCCATCGTTCAATCTGAGACATTCCCTTTGCCATGATTGTTACGGTATGTCTTAAAATGTACTGAACTTCTGAAGAGTAGGAATAGTACCTACCTACAACTTCAGGAATAGCAGCCATCAATTCATTTTCATGCTCATTAGATGAACTTCTTACAAGCTCACATATCTCTTTTGTCCACTGCTCAAGTCCTATAGGGGAGGAAAGCAAGGAAGCAAACTTATTCATGTGAAACTTTTTTAATTCATTATCCAAATAAACGGCATCTTCAATAGTATCTGTTATTCTACATAATAAATATGAATTACCAACCCAATCCTCCAACTCCTTAGGAAGCAAGGGGATGGTAAGCGCAAAAGTTCTAGATACCGTAGATAAAAAATACTGCTGACGCTCTAATGTAAGTACTTGCATAATAAAATCACTTCTAAAAAAACATTCACTGTGATTATACAGAAAAATAAAAATATAAAAGATTTAATTAAAGACTTTTATAAAAATTTAAACAGTCTATCACTATTTTAAAAATAAGCCCAGAATATCAGAAAATAGCTAATCTCAGGTTCATCAAACAAAATATACAATAAATAAAAGGAATACAGTAGAAACAAAAAAACCGACTGTAAAAGTCGGTCCTCTGAATTAGTGGCGGAACGGACGGGGCTCGAACCCGCGACCTCCTGCGTGACAGGCAGGCATTCTAACCAAGCTGAACTACCGCTCCGCATAAAAAAAAT
>JAEEGL012156529.1_pt1 | contig 21229 bp, 18 predicted proteins | sample 9134231 | NCBI WGS metagenome assembly JAEEGL01 (sample SAMN16246548, study PRJNA631951) | gut metagenome | biome: gut microbiome; feature: rumen; material: fiber-attached | host: Bos | place: Iran: Karaj | collected 2018-10 | reverse complement strand
GCCGCCGGCATACCCTTGCAGAATATCCGCAAACAGCGGAGCCTCGCGAGAAACAGGCGTAATACCCGTACCGAACGATGAGTCATAGAGGCAATCGAAGTGCAAGCCCAGTAAATAAAGCTTGCGTACCAGACGCTCGTTGCTCTCGTTGCAAGATAAGATGAACCTGCGATTGAGACGGTGTTGCAACTCAATCAGTGCTTCGTCGCAATCCTCGTGCACATCGTCGCGGCCGAGCTTGAAGTTCAGCTGCAAGCGCTTAAACAACGGCAGACCGTCAACATCCTGCAAATCGATGAGCTCCTGCAATTCCGGAACCACAATGCCGCGACAGAGTTTTTCAACCCATTTGCGGTTGATGTGGAGAGCCGCGTTGATGGAAACGTGATGATCGCGCAAATAGGCGGTCAGTTCATGAACCCATTCAATACGTGCTCCGCCGGCCGGCGATTGCTTCTCGGAGACTTGCACGGCAATTTCACCGAGCGGGAATTCTCTCATCAGAGACACAAGTCCCTCAATGTCCGTGAACTCATTGGTTCCGGAACAAGTGACATAGTTTATAATCATAAGCAGAAAAATTGATATAAAAAAATAATAAATAAAACTGCATTGATTTTATCTTTTTTGTATAAGTTGTCAAGCGGTTTTTGGAATATTTTTGCAAAATAAAAGAGGGGGAAATTAAGCGGTTGCCGGCGTTAATCGGTTTGGTTGACGCTCTTATTTCGGAAGACACGGAATTGATTTATAAAAATAACATATTGAAAAATATGCTATTTCTGCAAAATAAAGGTACAAGGGCCGTCGTTGACCAGAGCCACCTGCATGTAGGCCTGGAAAATGCCGGTTTGTACGGGAATATTATATTCGCGCAGTTTTTGCACAAAGTATTCATACAGCGGCTCGGCTTCCTCCGGTGCGGCGGCCGTATCAAAACCCGGTCGGTTACCGCGGCTTAAATCTGCCGCCAGCGTAAATTGCGATACCGCCAAAATTTCGCCGCCGACATCTTGAAGTGATAAATTCATTTTGTCGTTTTCATCATTGAAAATACGAAAATTTGCTACTTTTTTAGCCAGATAATCGGCTTTATCCGTCGTGTCGCCTTTTTCTACCCCGACAAGTAACAAAAATCCGTTGCCGATTTGCGACACAACCTTGTTTTCCACCGTAACCGAAGCCGATAATACTTTTTGCACCAAAACTTTCATTTTCTATCCTTCATAAAACAAATACGAAAATACGACCGCTGCCGTAATCCCCACAAAGTCGGCAAACAAAGCACACGGTACGGCATGGCGGGTTTTGGCGATTTTAACCGCGCCGAAATAGAGGGCAATTACATATAAGGTGGTTTCGGTTGAGCCCTGCATTACCGACGACACAAATGCCGGAAAACTGTCGGCACCGTAGTTTTGCATGGTCTCGAGCATCATGGCGCGGGCACCGTTGCCGGAAAGCGGTTTCATTAATGCGGTCGGCAAGGCCGGAATAAAGCCGGTATCAACCCCGAGCCACTCAAAAAACTTACCGAAGCACCAGACTACACCGTCCAAAACACCGGAATAACGCAAAACCGCAATCGCCGTCAGCATCGCCACTAAATAAGGGATAATCTGGACGGCAATCTGGAAGCCTTCTTTGGCACCCTCGATAAAGGTTTCGTAAAGGTTGAGCTTTTTGATAAAACCTACCAGTAAAAACAAAAAGATAAAGAATAAAATTAAAGCGTTACCGCAGGTTTCGGAATATTGTAAACGAGCCTCCGGCGACAGATGATAAAAATAAGCGCACATCCCGCCGACCAAAGCCATCAGCCCGATTAAATATGCCAACACCGTGCGGTTGAAAATCTTGAGTTTTTGCACCAACGCCACCGCCAAAAATCCGGCTATGGTAGAGCAGGAGGTCGCCAGCAAAATCGGTACGAATACCGCGCTCGGATTGGCCGAACCCTGCAAATGTCGATACATTAAAATCGAAATCGGCAACACTGTAATCGCCGAGGCATTGATAACGATAAACATAATTTCGGCATTGGATGCTTCGTCTTTTTTCGGATTGTTTTTTTGCAACTGTTCCATAGCCTTCAGGCCCATCGGAGTGGCGGCATTATCAAGCCCCAGAATATTGGCGGCCATATTCATCACAATCGAGCCGATGGCCGGGCTGTTGGCCGGTACTTCCGGCATAATTACCTTGAACAGCGGGCGCAACGCCTTAGCCAACAGTTCGGTTAAGCCGGACTTTTCAGCAATTTTGAGCAAGCCGAGCCATAAGCAGAGCATACCGGTAAGATTGAGTGCCAGTTGGAAAGCATTGGTGGCGGCGGCAAACAGCTGATTGCTGATTTCGCTCCAAATTCCGGTATTTCCGAACCAAAAGCTTTGCACAACCGCGGCAATAAAGCTGATTAAAAAAAACGAAGTCCACAGAATATTAAGCATATAATCCATCCTTTTTTATGATTGTGTATATTAAGCGTTATAATTTTTGATGCAATTATTTTTATGCGCTTATACAATATTTTTGAAAATAATATTGACAAAAACCAGAGTGTGTGTTATATTTTAGACAATATTGAAAATGAGGTTGAAAATGACTTTTAAAGAAAAACATTTCAAACAGGCATTCGGGCCGATATTGCTGGCAACCATGATGCTGTTGCCGTCCGGTTGCGGCAAGGTGTTCAAAGGCAATTCCGATGCCGGCAGGGGCGAAGGGTTGTTGGACCCGACTCCGGTGGAAGTAAAAGATTATTACGGCACCAACGTTGCTTTGTCGCAAGTGGATATTCCGGTGTTTGACGGCGAAGGCAACCGCTTGAAGGACAGGTGGGTGGTGACACACGGATTAGCAAACAGCGGATACGAGGCCGATATGTCGGTAAGTACGTTGCGGCGCGTATATCTCAACGATGGCGATGAGCCGAGTTATGTACAGGTTGATGCCAATAATGCGATTATGAGCGAAAACGGCGGCTGCGGACTTTTTCTGGACGGGCATAAAATTGTGGTCGTCAGCGATGTAAATTTGAATAAATATATCGGCAAACGCACGGCAAAATTGGTTTTGCCGCAATCCAGACCTGCCAGAAAGCCGATGGTGCTGAAAAAGGAAGAAACTCCGGCTCCGGAAATTACCGCGCCGACAGACAGCGTCGCGGCAAAAGATACCGTTGTAAATAAGGCTGATACCTTAAAAGATTCGATTATCAATAAAGCAGTAATCGATACGTTGCAAAACAATTTGGAATAATTCTTTTTATCAAAGCAATTTTTTTATCCCCTGTGTGCAATATAACAGGGGATAATTATGTGGTTTTAATAGCTTTAAAATTTATTTGTCTTAGAATAACCGCTTAGAAATAAATAGGGGAGCTTATGAAAAAGACTTTTTACCACATATTTTACATTTTTGTTTTGTTGGGGGCGCTTATAAATACACCGGCCTGTGCAGCAACGCCGCAAAATACGGATGAGCCGCCGGCAGAATGGAATACGTTTGTTCAAAATCTGCAGCGGGAAATGCTGGCTAAGGGAATTTCGCAAAAAACTCTGGATAAGGCTTATAAGGGCAAAAACTATTATCACAAGGCCCCGGATGTGGTTAAGCAAGATAAAAAACAGGCCGAATTTGTGCTGACAACCTGCGCTTATGTCAATCGTCTGGTTAATGAACAGCGGGTTCAACAGGGCCGCAAACACTATAAAGAGATCAAGAAAAAATATGCCGATATGGAAAAGGAATATAATGTTCCGTTCAATTATATCGTGGCGTTTTGGGGAGTTGAAACCAACTTCGGGCAAAACAAGGGCAAGCACAACCTTATCGACAGCTTAACCAACCTGAGTTATAAAAACCGCCGCTCCGAATTTTTTAAATCGGAACTGTATAACGTGTTGAAAATAATGGATAAAACCAATTTAAGCGAAGATAAAATGATGGGTTCGTGGGCCGGTGCGATGGGGCACTTTCAGTTTATGCCTTCAACCTACAACAATTATGCGGTTGATTATGACGGCGACAAAATACCGGATATCTGGAATTCTTTTCCGGATGCCATGGCTTCGGCCGAGAATTATTTGACTAAACTCGGGTGGAAACATGACGAGCCGTGGGGAATGCGGATTCAGTTGCCGTGGGATTTTGACTTAAAAAATACCGGCCGCAAAAATACCAAGAAAATCAGCGAGTGGAAAAAGCTTGGGGTAACAACTTATACCGGCTCCAAATTGCCTTATGATGACGATATGAAAGCAGCGATAATTTTGCCTGACGGCAGAAAAGGCCCGGCGTATATGGTGTTTTCCAACTTTAATCGGGTGATGATTTGGAACCGCTCAGATAATTATGCGATTGCGGTTGTGACGCTGGCCGACTATATTGCCGACGACAATAAGAAATGGAAACCGCTGACGGCCGAACAGCAATATACCATGAACAGCGACGAGATTTTGCAAATTCAGAAGTTCTATAACAAGATTGCTTCAAAGAAAATCAAAGAAGACGGGCGTTTAGGGCCGCAAACCCGCGAATGCGTCAAGTTTTTGCAACATAAAGCCCGGTTGCCGGAAGACGGATATCCGGATTATCGGCTCTTGAACAAAATTCAAAACTATAATACCGGTCACGGTTTTAAAGTTCCGGTTCCGACCAAAAAATCGCGGACCAAATAAACAATAATTATGTTTGAAAAAGAAAGCCCGTTATCGGGGTTAAAGAAAATTTTACTGTTGGATAAGAGATGGATACAAAACGTTTATTGAAACATATTTTATTGCTTTGCGGTATTATGTCGCTATTGAGTTCGTGTACTACCGGAACACCGGAGCTTTCCGGGATGTCGCCGGAGGCACAAGCGCGGATAATCAAAGATTACGGCGGAATTTATAAAGTCGGCAACCCGTATAAGGTAGCCGGCCGGTGGTATTATCCGAAAGAAGATTATAATTACAAAGAAGAAGGTATGGCTTCGTGGTACGGCGAGGATTTTAACGGCAAAAAAACCGCCAACGGCGAACGTTATAATATGAACACCTTAACGGCGGCACACCGTACTTTGCCGTTGCCGAGTATTGTTAAAGTTACCAATTTACAGAACGGACGCTCGGTGGTTTTGCGGGTAAATGACCGCGGACCATACGTTAAGGACCGAATTATCGACTTATCCAAACGCGGGGCGCAACTGCTCGGATATATGGGGCAGGGAACAACCCGGGTGCGGGTGGAGATTATGGCTAAAGAAAGTAAAGAGCTTAAAGAGGCCATGCTGACCGGTAAAGTGAGCGTAGCCGCTCCGGATATCGTCCAGGAGCCGGCTCATTCGTTGTATGAGTCGTCGGAAGAACGGCGTAAAATTTCGGCCGAAGTGCAAAAGGCCGACGAAGCGGCAATATATGCCGAATCCGGCGGTAAAAAAGTGGCAACCGGAACCTATAAACCGACCGGACAAACCGTAGAACCGGTGGCCTACGGCAGTGCGGCTTCGGCTGACGGCGAAACTAAATCCGGATCTATCGGCGTGATGAACCCGGCAGAGGTTAAAACCGCCGAAAATAAAGGAATTTACGGCACGGCGGCGGCTGATCCGAAGAAGGAAAGCACTAAGGCCTCCACCTCCAACACCTATCAATATCTGAAAGGATATTATTATATTCATACCGGTGCGTTCAGCAACTATGCGTTGGCGCATCAGCAACTCGTACGCCTGAAAGAATACGGCAGCGGACACATCGTGCCGTATACCAAAGACGGCACTAAATATTATCGCGTATCGATGGGTCCGTACAGTCGACGGGAAGAAGCTCAGGTGGCGCAGGCAAAAATTAAATATTATGGTTTTAAAGACACGGTAATAGAGCAAAAATAGGAGAGATTATGAAAGCGAATAAATACGGTTTGGGAATTTTGGCAGCGGCTTTGCTGTGCGGATTTGAAGCAAATGCTTATGAAACGGCGGCGCGTAATGCGATTTTGATGGATTACGACACCGGCGAATATCTGTTTGAAAAAAATATTGAGGAGCCGGTGCCGCCTGCTTCCATGAGCAAATTGATGACTGTCTATATTTTGATGAGCAAAATTAAAGACGGCAGTATTAAACTCGACGATACGTTTTCCGTGAGCGAAAACGCTTGGCGCAAAGGCGGCGCGGCTACCGGCGGCTCCACCATGTTTTTATCCATCGGCGATAACGTCAGCGTTGAAAACATCATTAAGGGTATTGTCATTCAATCAGGGAACGATGCTTGTATCGTGGTGGCGGAAAATATTTCCGGTTCGGAAGAAGATTTTGCCGAGCTGATGAACAAAACCGCGAGCGAACTCGGGCTGAACAACAGCAGTTTTGCCAATTCCACCGGTTTACCGCATCCGGACCAGAGAATGTCGGTTGAAGATTTGGCGATTTTATCGCGCCATATCATTAAAGAATTTCCGGATTTATACCACTATTTCAAGGAAAAAGAGTTTGTTTACAACAATATCAAACAAGGTAACCGCAACCCGCTGTTATATACGATGAGCGGTGCCGACGGGCTGAAAACCGGGCATACGGAAGAAGCCGGATTTTGTCTGGCGGCTTCGGCGACTAAAGGTGACCGGCGCCTGATTGAGGTTATGAGCGGTATGAACAGCAATAAAGAGCGTTCGGAAGAAAGCGAGCGCCTGATGAGCTGGGGTTTCCGCGAATTTTCCAACTATAAGCTGTTTGAACAAGGCCAGAGCGTGGCAACGGCCAAAGTTTGGTACGGCAAGGATAAAACCGTTGACCTGACGGTTGAAAACGACGTGATTAAAACTGTTCACGGCAGCCAGAAAGATAATGTGAAAGCTACGGCGGAATTTGACGAACCGGTTAAGGCACCGATTAAGGCCGGCGATAAAATCGGTACTTTGAAAATTGAAGCCGAAGGTCAGAGCGCGTTGGAAGTTCCGTTGGTTGCGGCCGCCGATGTGCAGAAAGTCGGACTTTGGGGCAGATTTTGGACCAATGTTAAATACTTCTTGTTCGGAGCCAAGTAATGGCCGGACGTTTTATTACGTTTGAAGGAGGCGACGGTTGCGGCAAATCAACGCAAGTCAAACTTTTGGCCGAGTATTTGCAAAGCAAGGGAATTGTGCCGGTGCTGACCAAAGAGCCGGGCGGAACGCCGGAAGGCCAGGTTTTGCGCCAACTTTTGGTTACGGGTGACAAAGATAAGTTTGATGCTGTCAGCGAGTGCCTGCTGTATTATGCCGACCGCCGCAATCACTTAAACAAGGTGGTGTGGCCGGCCCTAAAGGAAGGCAAGTGGGTAATTTCCGATCGTTATGCGGACTCAACCGAGGCTTATCAGTATTACGGCTATGACAAGCGGGTTGATATTGCCACGCTTAAAGGGCTGTATAAAATCGTGGCCGGAGATTTTAAGCCGGATTTGACGATTATTCTGGATATAGACCCCGAAATCGGGATGCAGCGCTCGTTTGCCAAGGCCGAAACCATGGCGGTTAAGGAATTGCGGTTTGAGAGCAGACAGATGGAGTTTCATCATAATCTGCGGCGCGGTTTTCTGGAAATTGCCGCACGGGAGCCGGAACGATGTGTTGTCATTAATGCTGATGCCGATATTGAAACAATCCATCGGCAGATTGTGCGGGTTGTAGAGGAAAGATTGGGGATTTAATGGCGGAAGAACAGAGTATAACACCGCGTAACAACAATTTTTTACTGGGACAGGACGAAGCTCAGGAAATCTTTTTGCGCGCTTATAAAACCGATACTCTGCACCATGCCTTTATTTTGAACGGACCGCAGGGCGTAGGCAAAGCGACCTTAGCTTATAAAATCGCTCGTTTTTTGCTGGCCGCCGACGATAAGAAAAAAGCGGAATATACTTCGCTTAATATATCGGAAAATTCGCCTATTTTTCAGCAGGTTGCCAACGGCTCACACCCGGATTTGATGGTGCTGGAACGAGATTTTACCGAAACCGATAAAAAGAAGCTTATCAGCGCCATTAAGCACGGCGAGGTGCCGGACGAGGCGGAATTGGCAACCTATAAACGCTCGGCATTTATCAGAGTTGATGATGTGCGCAAAGTAAATGATTTTTTGGCCAAAACCTCGTTTAACGACGGTTGGCGCGTGGTGATTATCGATTGCGCCGACGATATGAATCAGAGTGCGGCCAATGCTTTGCTTAAAATATTGGAAGAACCGCCGGCGCGCACGATTTTGTTGCTTATCAGCCATAACACCGGCAGTTTGTTGCCGACCATCCGCTCGCGTTGTGCCCGCCTGCCGATACATACTCTCGATAATACCACGGTGGCAAGTTTGCTCAGACGCTATCGGCCGGATTTAAGTTCGGCCATGGTGCAAAAATTGGCGGAGATGAGCGGCGGCAGTATCGGTAAGGCGATTTTATATGCCGATGTCGATGCCGTGGAAATTTATGACGATTTGTGCGCGATTTTGTGTGCCGGCAACAGATATTCCGTGACTAAATTGCTTGATTTTAGCGCGGAAATGGCAAAAGATACCGAAAAATTCAACGTATTACAGGGCTTGATTTTGCAGTTTTTGAAAGAACACGTCAGCGAATGCAAAGATGTGGAGGCATTGTATCAATGCTGGCAGAAAACACAGCGCGGATTTGCCGATTGCGCGGGCGTGAATATGGATAAGCGTTTTATGCTGATAACGCTGTTAACCGAAATATGCAAGGTGCTATAATATGTTTACGGACAGCCATTGTCATATAAATTCCGAAGACTTTGCCGACGACCGCGAAGAAACGGTTTTGCGGGCACGCGAAATGAAAGTCAAATATATTCTTGATGTCAGCGACGACGTGGCGAAAACCCCGGAGATTATCGAGTTCTGCCGTAAGCATAAAAATATATACACCACTTCGGGTCTGCATCCGGAATTGGCCGATAAATATGACGACTTCAATGCCGAGATGATTTTGGAACAACTGCAATCGCCGTATGTGGTAGGCGTGGGAGAGTGCGGTTTGGATTTTTATTATAACGCCGACATAAAGGCGCAACAGCTCAAAGTGTTTCAATGCCATATCGAGGCGGCGCAACAAAGCGGATTGCCGCTGATTGTACATAGCCGCGATGCCGACGACGAGATGATACAAATGCTGACGGAAAACTATAAAAAACAGCCGTTTAAGGGCGAATTGCATTGTTTTTCTTCTTCCGAAAAACTGTGCCGGGTTGCTCTGGATTTGGGCTTTTATATCTCGGCTTCGGGGATTATCACTTTTAAAAAGAGTGAGGAGCTGCGGCGGATATTTGCTTTTGTGCCGGATGAACGGTTGTTGGTAGAGACCGATGCGCCGTTTTTGGCGCCGACACCGCATCGCGGTAAACGCAACGAGCCGGCTTATGTGGTAAATACGGCACAGGTTTTGGCCGAAGTAAAAAATAAAAGTATTGAGGAAATTGCGGCAATAACCACCGAGAATTTTCTGACTTTGTTTGATAAGGTGAAAAATGACGGATAGGGTAATTATATTGGGTAGCGGCGCGGCACCGGGAGTGCCGACTATTTCCGACGGTTGGGGCAGATGCAATCCGCAGAACCCGAAAAACCGCCGCGGTCGGGCCGGAGTTTATGTCGAGCTTGACGGTACCGGTATCTTAATCGATACGTCTGCCGATTTTCGCAATCAGATGCTTGACGGCAATATCAGCAAGGTTGACGGAGTATTATATACGCACGCTCATGCCGACCATGTGATGGGGATTGATGATTTGCGCGCCTTCAGCTACCATACGCATAAGGGGCTTAATATATATGCAACGGCCGAGCATATCGACGAACTGCGAAAGCGCTTCGGCTATGTGTTTACGGATATTCCTTCGGCGGAAAGAACCGCCCGTCCGCAACTGATTTCAAACATAATCGAATATGAAAAAGCCTTTAATATCGGCAATATTGAAGTTGTGCCATTGGAATTTGCCGGACATCCGGTTACGACTACCGGTTATTGCTTAAACAAGGGCAGGGTGGTGTTGATACCGGATTATAAAGTTATTCCGCCGCAAACCTTGGCGTATTTGCAAAAAATTGATGTTAATGTTTTGATTATGCCCTTGACGACCATTGAGCCGACTTTGTATCATGCCGGTATAAAAATCGATTTTGATTATATTCGTCAGATACGGCCGAAGGCGGTATATTTTACGCATTTGGGGCCGGATTGCGATTATGATGCGGTTATGCGGCAATGTTTGCCGTTTATGCAACCGGCGTATGACGGATTAACTGTTGAACTGTGAGGAGAAAAAGATGCTTTGTATATATCATATTGCCGACCACGACGGAAAAGGTTCCGCCGCCATCGTAAAATCTAAGTTTCCGGAAACGGAATTGATGGGGTTGAATCATGATATGGAGATTCCTTATGAAGAAATCGAGAAACACGATAAAATCGTGATTTGCGATATTGCTTTGCCGGTAAAATATATGTTTGAGCTGAACAAAAAAATCGACCTCACTTGGATTGACCACCATATTTCGGTAATAAATGAATACGAAGAACTGATGAAAAGCGGCGAATACGAGCCGATTAAAGGCAAACGGGAAACCGGTACGGCGGCGTTGGTGCTGACCTGGCAGTATTTTTATCCGAATAAAGAATTGCCGGAAGGCTTGCGCTTGCTCGGTTTGAACGATATCTATGATTTGCGCGACCGGCGGGTGCGTCCGTTTGAATACGCGGTGCAAACTTTCGGAGTTAATCGTCCGACCGATAAAATCTGGACACAGTTGATTAACAACGAAGTAAATATCAAAGAAATGGTGGAAAAGGGCAACGCTATTCTGTCGTGGGTGCGCCATCGTAACTATCGTTTGGTGCGCGGTATGGCCTTTGAAAGCGAATATAAGGGCTTGAGATGTATTTGCTCGAATATGGCGCAAGGACAGTCGGAATTTTTTGATTCTCTCGAGAATAATCGCGATTTTGATTTTATGGTCAACTTTTTCATGAACAAGAAAAATCGCTGGAATCTGACTTTTTATACCTATAAAAACGATGTCGATGTTTCTAAAATCGCAGCCGAATTCGGCGGCGGCGGACATGCCAAAGCGGCGGGAGCTTCTTCTTTGGAAAAACTTCCGGACTTTTTGTTGAACGGCAAACCGTGGACTAAGCCGCAAGGAAAATAAACGTTATTCGTAGCGGAGGGCGTTTATCGGGTTTAAGAGCGAGGCTTTGTAGGCCGGAAAGAAACCGAAAATAAGTCCGACAATTCCGGAAAATCCAAACGGCAACAGAACATAAAATGTTGACAATACAGCCGTAATCGAGGTTATTTTCGGCAGGACGATCACGCCGATTATGCCGCATAACACACCGATTAAGCCGCCGATGAGCGACAATATCAAGGCCTCCACCAAAAATTGCAGGCGGATATCCCAGCTTTTGGCGCCGATAGCCATACGGATGCCGATTTCGCGCGTACGTTCCGTGACCGAAACCAACATAATGTTCATAATGCCGATACCGCCGACAATCAGCGAAATTGAGGCAATAAAGCCGAGGAAAATCGTCATGGTCTGGGATGAATTCTGCATCATTTCCATAAATTGCGTAAAATTCATAATCGTAAAGTCGTCATCTTTGTTTATGCCGAGATTATGGCGCTGGCGTAACAATGCTTTGATTTCTTCTTGCGAAGTATAAGTATCTTCGGCTGTTCTGGCCTGTAACATCAGCTGACTTACCATATCCGGGAACTGAGTGCCGGAAACTTTTTTCTGCGCCGTAGAAAGCGGTATATAAATCATATCGTCCTGGTCTTGCCCCGGACCGCTCTGACCGCGGGCGGTTAAGGTGCCGATAACCACAAACGGCAGACTTTTTACGCGGATGGTTTTGCCCAACGGGTCAACATCGCCGAACAGCTCGTTGGCAACCGTTTGCCCCAAAATCACGACCTTATTGGCGGTACGGATATCGTTTTCGCTGAAAAAGCGGCCGTATGCCAATTCCCACTCTTTGATTTCAAAATAGCGATTATCGGTACCGACAATGTTGGTTGACCAGTTGGTACTGCCGTAAACCAGCTGCCCGCTGTCATTAACTACCGGTACGGCCAAATTTATGGCATTGATTTTTTCCTGAATGGCGTCGGCATCTCCGTTTTTTAAGGTCGGTTGCGAGCCGTGCCCCATCCGGGCGCCGCCCGAGGTAGAGGAGCCGGAGCGAATCATAATCAGATTAGTGCCCATACTGCGCATTTCGTTTTGGATGGATTGTTGAGTGCCGTTACCGATGGAAAGCAGAATAATCACCGCCGCCACGCCGATAATAATACCCAAGCTGGTTAAAACCGAGCGCATTTTATTGGCTTCAATCGCTCTGATGGCAATTTTGAAAATGGTTTTAAGCTCAATCATTTGCTTTTCCTTGTTTTATTGATGGTATCGGAGTGGATTTCGCCGTCTACGATTTTGATGATGCGTTTGGCATACAGGGCAATATCTTCTTCGTGCGTTACCAAAATAATGGTGCGCTTCAAATCGGTATTGAGGTTAGAGAACAACTGCATGATTTCGACGCTCATTTTGGTATCGAGGTTGCCGGTCGGCTCGTCGGCAAAAATAATCGGCGCATCGTTAACAATGGCTCGAGCAATCGCTACGCGTTGCTGCTGGCCGCCGGAAAGCTGGTTCGGTTGATGATACATACGCTCGGCCAAACCGACTTTAGTCAAGGCTGCTTCGGCTTTTTTGCGGCGCTCGGCATCGCCGATACCGGCATATACCATCGGCAGTTCGACGTTTTCAATCGCCGAAGTGCGCGATAATAAATTGAAGCCCTGAAAAACAAAACCGATTTTGCGGTTGCGGATGGTTGCCAGTTCGTCCGCGCTTAAATTTTCAACGTTTTCTCCCTCCAACAGATAGCTGCCGGAAGTAGGGGTATCAAGGCAGCCGAGAATATTCATCAGTGTTGATTTACCCGAGCCGGACGGCCCCATAATCGCCACAAATTCGCCGGCATTGATTTCCAAATCAATTCCTTTCAGAATTTCCAAATCAAAACCGTCCAGCGGATAGCTTTTGTGGATATTTTTTAATTGAATCAACGGTTTCATTAACGCGGCATCCTCATTCTCATCGGGTTTTTAGCCTTATCAAATCCGCCGGCACGGGAAATGATGACAATATCGCCGTCTTTGATTTCATCGGTAATAATTTGGGTATTGGCGTCGTCGCTGACCCCGAGTTTTATGCTGATGCGATGCGGCTTGCCGTCGCGGATAACCCAGATACCGCGGTCCTGATAGCGTTTGGCATTATCGCCTTCGTTCATATAAAAACGCAAGGCCTGATTAGGTACGAGTAACGCATCTTTAATATCGGCTGTAATGATTTCGACATTGGCGGTCATGCCCGGTTTTAATTTCATTTCGCTGTTATCTATTTCAATCACCACCGTATAAGAAACAACGTTGGAGGTGGTAACCGCCTCGTTGCGAACCTGCACAACTTTACCGTAAAAATTTTCATCGGCATAGCTGTCAACGTTGAAACGTACGACTTGGCCTTCTTTTACTTTGGCAATATCGGCCTCAACCACCGAGGCTTCAATTTGCATTTTGGTTAAATCTTCCGCCACCGAAAACAGTTCCGGAGTAGAAAAGCTGGCGGCTACGGTTTGCCCGACTTCAACCGCTTTGGAAATAACAATACCGTCAACCGGCGATTTGATTTCGGTGTATGACAATTCGGTCAGCGCCGAGTTGAGCGAAGCTTCAGCCTGTTTTACCTGAGCTTTTTCCAATGCCAGCTGCGACATGGCGTTATAATAATCGCGTTCAGCCGCTTCCAGCTCCTTTTCGGTAGAATATTTGGAGGCATTAAGCTGAGAAATTCTGTTTAAAACTTTTTTGAAGTATTTGATGTTATTTTCTTCTACTTCCACCTGTGCTCTGGCAATTTCGAGCGCGGCCTCGCGTTGAGCTACGTTGGCCTTGGCATTATCTTGGTCAATCAGCGCCAAAAGCTGCCCTTTCTTAACTTCGGAGTTGTAGTCAACATATATCTCGGCAATACGCCCCGAAGCTTGTGTACCGATGGAAACGGTTGAAAGCGGCTTAATGGTGCCGGAAGCCGTAACGCTTTCGACAATACTGCCGAGGGTAAGCGGTTGAGTTTTATAACTCTCAACTGCTTTTTTTCCGCCTATAATTTTTTGCCCTGCATAAATTGCCAATGCGGCCAAAACAATATAAGTAATGTGTTTTAAAGTGATTTTTTTCGGATCAATTTTCATTTTCATTGTTACCTCTCCATGGCTGATAAGATAAGCTTCTGAAATTAAAAGTCTATACAAAATGCGCGGTTATCATTTTAAAATTGATAATTAAGTATGTATATTGTTTGGCATAACGTTGAAAAAAAGCTTTATTTTTGCAAAATCCTGTTATATACAGGGGGCAGAAAAGCTGAAAGGATAAACCTTTTGAAGAAAAACAGATATAAATTCAAAAAACAACCGGTACAATATACCGAGAAAAAGCCGTTTCTGGCAGATAAGGAAATTATATTCCGCAGCGGCGGTCGCGCCAAAGGGTTTAATATCTCGCATCGGTTGCAAGTGTGGTTTTTGTTGTTGACGGCGGCAATCTTTTGCTGGTCCGGATACAATTATATTGCTTATCATCATTCGGCTCACGTTATTCATAAAAAAGAACGCGAACTCGGTAAGACTCGTGATGCTTATATCGATTTAATGTCAGACGTTTCGGCATTGCAAAACAATCTCAAGGATGTGGTTGCGGCGGTAGAAGAGGCCGGAAACGGGCTGAACGAGCTGCAGGAATATAAAGAAAGAGCTTCGGAAGTGGAAGATAAAATGAAACAGATTACAAACTCCGAAGATTGGATCGATGCCGACGAGGTTGAGGAAAAGATAACCAAAAAAGAAGCCATAATTCAAAAAGATATCGTATTGAAAGAAAACGACGTTTTAAGAGAAAAAATCGGCGGTCTGAGCAAAAAGCTGGAGGGGTTGCAACAAACGGTTAAAGGTTTGGAAACCGCGGAAATCGCCATTTTGGATAAGATTGAAAAAATGTCCGGCAAAGAAATCGAGAATATCAAAAAATCGCTGAGCGAAATCAATAATTCTCTGCGCCAGCAAAAACAATATTTCAATCCGTTGGCAAACAGCAAAAACGGCAAGGGCGGGGAGTATATTCCGCTGAAAGACATTAAAATCAATAAAGAGCTGCAGGATAAAATGTCGTCAACTTTTGAGCGGCTTGAATTGCTTGATATGTATAAAACCGCCATGGGAGAAGTTCCGCTCGGCAAACCGGTGTATAAATATCGTCTGAGTTCGACTTTCGGCAATCGCTCCGACCCGCTTGAAAAGCGTATCGCCCGTCATAAAGGCGTTGATTTCAGCGCCGCCAAAGGCAGCCGTGTTTCGGCTCCGGCGGCCGGCCGTGTAGTAAAGGCGGAGTATAACGGCGGCGGCTACGGTAATCTGGTGGAAATTGACCACGGTAACGGCTTTGTTACCAGATATGCAAACTTGAATAAGATGTATGTGAAAAAAGGCGCAAATGTCGAGTATAATCAAGCCATCGGCGAGGTGGGACGCACCGGACGCGCTACCGGCAGCCATCTGCACTATGAGGTTTTATACAACGGCCGCAATGTGAATCCGTTGACTTTTGTAAATATTCCGAGTATGAATGAATCATAAGGAGTGTTAAAATGCGCAGTTTGAAACGTTTAATTTACTTAAAAATCGCTCGGATGAGCCGCAAATCGAGTACGCCGGTACCGAGCATTATCAGCTATGATACCAAAATCAAAGGCGATATTTGGGGCGGCGATACCATTCATATTGACGGCAAGCTCGAAGGCAATATTATGTGCAACGAGGTAATCATCGGCACGCGCGGCTATATTTTGGGCGATATAAAGGCAAAATCGCTCAGCGTTTACGGCACGATTAACGGCACTATCGATACCGAAGAACTGTTTGTGGCCAACAATGCCCGCGTAATTGGTAATGCCTGCTATACCAAAATTGCGCTGGAGCCGGGAGCTTATGTTGAAGGCAGTTGCATTCCGCGCGCCAAAGCAACCAAGGCAGAGCCGGAAGCTAAAGCAACGGGCGAGCTTAAAGCCGTAAAATAATGGCAAAGAAAGTTAAAAAATCAGATTATATTTCAAATGGAATCGTAGCGGAAAATCCGCGGGCGCGGTTTGATTATTACATCGGCGATACTTATACCGCCGGTTTGGTGCTGACCGGTACCGAAGTGAAATCGCTCCGGCTCGGACACGCCAATATCCGCGACGCTTACGGAATTATTGAGGGCGGCGAGTTGTATATCTCCAATATGTTTATTGCCGCTTATGAATACAAAGGTTATTCCAGCCATGCCGAACGCGGCAATCGCAAGCTGTTGTTGCAACACCGGGAAATAGTTAAAATCATTAATTCGCTCAATCGCAAAGGTACAACCCTGGTGGCGCTGAAGCTGTATTTTGATAATCACGGCCGGGCCAAACTGCTTATCGGTCTCGGTACCGGCAAAAAACTGTATGACAAACGCGAAACCGCAAAGGAACGAGATTGGGCGCGCGAAAAAGCCCGTATAATGGCTCATTAAAACCAACCTGTAAAATATTGCACACCCTGCCGAATAAAACTTGATTTTTCAATATTGTGTGGTATAAAAGCGCCATAAACATTTTTGTTTACTGCAGTAATAAAGTAAAATGTATTTATTTTCAATACGTTATACTCATCTAAAACTAACTTATAAGGATATATAAATGTCAGATGTAAAAATGAAAATGATGGATGCCAATGAAGCATGTGCTTCCGTGGCACATCGTATGAACGAAGTCTGCGTGATTTACCCGATTACGCCGTCGTCTCCGATGGGTGAATGGGCTGACGCGTGGTCTGCCGCCAAACAAAAGAATCTTTGGGGTGTTGCTCCGACCATTCAGGAAATGCAATCCGAAGCCGGTGCCGCCGGTGCTTGCCACGGTTCGTTGCAGGCCGGTGCTCTTACCACCACCTTCACGGCCTCTCAAGGCTTGCTGTTGATGATTCCGAACATGTATAAAATCGCCGGCGAATTGATGCCGTTCGTTATGCATGTTGCGGCACGTTCGCTCGCTTATCATGCTTTATCGATTTACGGCGATCACTCCGATGTTATGGGTTGCCGTCAGACCGGTTTTGCCATGCTTTGCTCCAATTCGGTGCAAGAAGCCGGCGATATGGCCGCGATTGCGCAAACTTCCACTTTGCGTTCGCGCGTACCGTTTATGCACTTCTTTGACGGTTTCCGCACTTCGCACGAAATCAAAAAGGTTAAGTTGCTTTCCGATGATGATTTGAAGGCGATGCTCGACGGCGTTAACTACAAGTTCAATGCCGAGCATGCTTTGCGTCCGGAACAGCCGGTTATCCGCGGTACGGCACAAAATCCGGATGTATTCTTCCAAGGTCGTGAAGCGGCTAATCCGTATTATGCCAAAGTTGAAGGCATTGTTCAGGAAGAGATGGATAAGTTTGCCAAGATTACCGGCCGTCAATATCACGTTGTTGACTATACCGGTGCGGCCGATGCCGAAAACGTAATCGTGGTTATGGGTTCGGGTGCCGAAACGGTTGAAGAGGCCATTGAATACCTTAACGCCCACGGTGCCAAACTCGGCGTTTTGAAAGTTCATTTATATCGTCCGTTCCCGACGGAATCTTTCTTGAAGGCTCTGCCGAAGACCGCCAAAGTTGTTTCGGTTTTGGATAGAACCAAAGAAGCCGGCGCCCTGGGCGAACCGCTGTATTTGGATGTGGTTACCGCTTTGTCGCAGGCATACAGCAACGGCAAAATTGCCGCTCTGCCGAAGATTTACGGCGGCCGCTACGGTTTGTCTTCCAAAGAGTTTACACCGGCTATGGCTAAGGCTGTATTTGACAATGCGGTTGCGTCTGCGCCGATTAACGGCTTTACCGTCGGTATTGAAGATGACTTAACTCATAAATCGTTGGCTTATGATGCCTCGTTTGACGTTGAACCGAATGATGTGGTTCGTGCCGTATTCTTCGGTTTAGGTGCAGATGGTACGGTCGGCGCCAACAAGAACTCGATTAAGATTATTGCCGAAGATGCCGGTAAGTACGGTCAGGGCTATTTCGTTTACGACTCTCGTAAATCCGGCTCTATGACCACTTCGCACTTGCGTTTTTCGGATAATCCGATCCGCTCGGCTTATTTGATTAATCAGGCTGATTTTGTGGCTTGTCACCAATTCCAATTCATGAAGAAGGTTGACATTTTGCATATTGCCAAAGACGGTGCCACCTTCTTGTTGAATGCTCCGTATAAGGCGGAAGAAGTTTGGGATCAGCTGCCGATTGAAGTACAGGAACAAATCCTGGCTAAGCACTTGAAGTTCTATACCATTAACGCGGTTGAAGTGGCACGTGCTACCGGTATGGGTCAACGCATCAATACCGTAATGCAGACCTGCTTCTTTGCTATTTCCAACATATTACCGAAGGATGAGGCGATTGCGCAGATTAAAGCCGCAATTAAAAAGACTTATTCCAAGAAGGGCGATGCGGTTGTTCAAAAGAACTATGCCGCGGTTGATGCTTCGCTTGAACACATGTTTGAAGTTAAGTATCCGGATCACGTTACCTCGACCTTCCATCGTTTGGCACCGGTTCCGGCCAATGCACCTGAGTTTGTTAAGGGCTTGACCGCGAAGTTGATTGCCGATAAGGGCGATAGCGTTAAAACTTCGGAATTGCAGGCTGTTGTTGACGGCACCTGGCCGACCGCTACCACGCAATTTGAAAAGCGTTGTATTGCGACCGAAGTACCGGTTTGGGATCCGAACACCTGTATTCAATGCGGTAAATGCTCGATTGTTTGCCCGCACGGCGTTATTCGTATGAAAGTGGCTGACGATGCTCAACTGGCAGGCGCTCCGGCTACTTTGAAACACGTTGAATATAAGGGTAAGGAATTTGCCTGCAAGCAATTCATTTTGCAAATTTCTCCGGAAGATTGTACCGGTTGCGGCGTATGTGTTACCGCTTGTCCGGCCAAGAATAAGGAAAATCCGGAATTGCATGCCATCAATATGGATCATATCGAAAATCATCTCGATACCGAAAAAGCTAACTGGAAGTTCTTTGAAACTCTGCCGTATGTTAAACGCACCGATGTGGTTAAGAATATGCCGAAGACAACCCAGCTTATTCAACCGTTGTTTGAATATTCCGGCGCTTGCGCAGGCTGCGGTGAAACTCCGTACATCAAATTGCTGACTCAACTGTTTGGCGACAGAATGGTTATTGCCAACGCTACCGGCTGTTCTTCGATTTATTCGGGTAACCTGCCGACCACTCCGTATTGTAAAGATGAAAAAGGTCACGGTCCGGCTTGGGCTAACTCCTTGTTTGAAGATAATGCCGAATTCGGTTTGGGTATGAGAATTTCTATCGACCACGAAACCGAAACCGCTAAATCTTTGCTCGAAGGCATGAAGGATAAGTTGGGCGATATTGCCGATAAAATATTGGCTAACCCGCAATCCAACGATATGGAAATCGATGCTCAGCGCGACAACGTAGCGGCTTTGCGTGCCAAATTGGCCGCAATTAACAGCGACGAAGCCAAACACTTGAGCGAAGTTGCCGACTATTTAACCAAGAAGTCCGTATGGATTATCGGTGGCGACGGTTGGGCTTATGATATCGGCTTCGGCGGTGTTGATCACGCTATTGCCAGCGGTCGCAACGTTAATATTTTGGTTGTTGATACCGGCGTATATTCCAACACCGGCGGTCAACAATCTAAGGCAACCCCGATGGGCGCTTCCGCCAAGTTTGCAACTGCCGGTAAAGAATTGCCGAAGAAAGACCTGGGTATGATTGCCATGTCTTACGGCAATGTTTATGTGGCACAGGTTGCCATGGGCGCCAACGACATGCAGGTAATTAAGGCTATGAACGAGGCCGAAGCTTATAACGGTCCGTCCATCATCATCGCTTATTGTCCTTGCATTAACCAAGGCTTGAATATGGCTGAAGGTTTGAGCCACCAGAAGAATGCGGTAGAAACCGGTTCTTGGCCGCTCTATCGTTACAATCCGGATAACATGAAGGCCGGCACCGCGCCGCTGACGCTTGATTCTAAGGAGCCGAGCAAGCCGCTTGCCGACTTTATGGCCAGCGAAACCCGCTTCCAAGTGGTTAACAAGGCTAATCCGGAGCGTTACAATATGCTCTTGAATAAGGCTCAGGCTAATGTGGATGAGAAGAGGGCGTTGTTGGAACACCTCGCTCAATACAAATAAGCTAAACCGTATATAACGGGCTACTACTCAAAGGTTTTTCCCTTCATGTACTACTTTGTACATCACAGGGAAAAACCTTTTTCTATTAGCCACGTTCTTTACGGTTTTATGCAAATAGTTTGATCTTTCGTACACTACGCAAACAGGCTTTCGTCGTATTTACACGCTATCTGCGTTTTTTTGGCGTGCTTGCTTTCTCTTTGTACACAGCGTCGAAAAATCATCACGCATTAACCTAATTATCCGAACTTAAAAACACGCAAGGGAGAACTGATTTCTTCCTTGTTTATTTATATACCTTTTTCTATCAGCCGCGTTAAGCCAAACAAAAAAGCGTTCCTCAATCAAGAGAAACGCTTTTTCGTTATCACATGCGATAGCGGAGAATTACGCCGAAGCCCCAACTTTCCTTCTTCCAGAGGTTGTAAGAGTACTTTGAATACTCCTGGATGTCGTTAGGATTGGGCGCCATTATCAGGCGTGCAAAGAGCAAAACATCCGTCTCAACCAGATGTTTGCCGAACAACCCCTTACCGAGAGGATACAGTTGCTCCTCTAAGGGCTTATTCGGCAATATTCAAAGTGTAGGGGAAAATATCTATTTATATAAAAGAAAGGTTTATGTTGTCAAAAAAAAGTCCCCCGATTTCTCGAGGGACTTTTTATAACATTTTATTGCAAATTATTTTTTGTTGTTAACAACATTTTGCAAAGCTTTGCCGGCTTTGAATTTAGCAACCTTGCGAGCCGGAACCTTTACGGTTTGACGAGTGCGCGGGTTAATAGCGGTAGTAGCCGATCTCTTGGAGGTGGCAAATGTGCCGAAACCAACCAAACGAACGTTGTTACCGGACTTCAAAG
>JAEEGL016360793.1_pt1 | contig 21231 bp, 14 predicted proteins | sample 9134231 | NCBI WGS metagenome assembly JAEEGL01 (sample SAMN16246548, study PRJNA631951) | gut metagenome | biome: gut microbiome; feature: rumen; material: fiber-attached | host: Bos | place: Iran: Karaj | collected 2018-10 | reverse complement strand
TGTATGGTAATGGATAATAGTAACCGTCTTTTGCCACAGTCAGTGTGCAGCTCTTTCCCTGAATCATCATGTTTACAGTGTAAAGCTGAATCACATTACAAAAAGGTAATAAAGTTTAAGTGTTGGGTAATAAAGTTTAAGACTTGGGTAAGATTGTTTAAGTGTTGGGTAAGGATTTGGCGATGGTGAAAAGTATTTTTTTATTTTTGTTAAAACTGTGCTAAAATGGAAGAAATAGTATTCTATTCTTAAATGTAGAAATACTGTTACACACACAGCTCACTAAACTAGAATTTTTAGTTCATGGTAGTTATAGAAAAAGGAGGTTTGTTTTTTGAATATATATGAAAATCTTGCAACTCAGGCAATAACAAGTTTTTTCTACAATGAACCTTTTTGGAAAAAGAAAATATTATTTGACTTTTTATTGTCTCCTTTTGATGATCTAGAATTTTCAGACATTGACGAAGTAAAAACACAGGATAATTTAAAAGAAACAATTCCTGACTTTACTATTATTACAGAGAATAAAAAAATTAGATATGAAGTAAAAATAAATAATACAGATTTAACTCCTTCCGAACAAAAAAAAGGTTCTCGGGATGCATATTTAATTCGAAAGAATTATTATCACTATTATAAAATTCCACAAAAACTAAAAAAAGAAAAAAAAATTTTATATTGGGAAGACTTGTTCGAAAAGATAGATAAGCTTGGAGCAACAAAAGATTTTTCACGTTTAGATTTAATTCGTGAATATATGTGTGAAGGTATTCATACTTTATTATTAACACCACATGAGGTAGCTATGTTTTATTCACCAGAAACAGTCAAGGCTGTATATACAATGTCAGATAAAATTTTATTATTATGCAAATCTTTTCTAGAGTCGCACAGCGAGGATTATGAGTATGGGAAAAGTAGAAAAAAAGATTTTGAAAATCCACAAAAAGATGATTTAGGAATAGGATATTATTTTAAGGAAAGAAAAGGTCAGAAAAGAGAATTTTTTATTGGATTAGATTTATCTGTTACAGAAAAATCTTGGGCTATTGGATTAAATATAGCTGAAAATAAATATGAGAATTATGAATTAGATAAAGAAATTCTTACAAAATCTAATAATGAAGAAGATTTGCAAGAAAAGTTCAATAAGAATGTGGAAGAAGTTTTAAAACAAATAAAATAATGCATAACATCTAATTCAAAGTGATCACACAAATAAGCCTCGTATTTTATTGTCTGTAGTATCCAGAAAAAACAGTTTATATTGCAGAAAAATATTGAAGAAACTTGAGACTCTTATTGTTTGGGGGTATCAGAAGAATCATTTTTTACTGTCACATTTACATTAATAGGAACAGGTTCTTCTTTTTCTAGTTTTATTGATTCTTCTATTCTTACTGGAACATATTTGTTGTGTTCAATATTTTTAATGTCAATTTCAACAGGTTCTTTTTCTATATCAGAAATATTTACATCTATATTTCCTTTTTTAATAGATATCGGAACAAACAAAGTCAATAACGATGATATTAATGAAGCGAGTGCTATAAAAGTTGTAAACCAATATTGTCTATTTTGTTTTTTTTCAATTTTGTTTTGTCTGGATTCTAATTTGATTTGTCTTTGTCTGTTTTCATCATCCTTTTTTTGTTGCTCAATATCATTTTGTCTTTTTTCTTGAGCTTCTAAATCAAGATAATCATGCTCTACCATGTCATATAATTTACTTGTGGGGTAATATAATGAAGTAAAATATGGCTTTAATTTATTAGAAAGTGATGGTTTTATAAAATCTGTTATTGTATCACATATGTCATCTCTGTCTGCACATGTGTCAGCTTCTGCTAAGATAATATATTCATTATCCTCAAGATATTTCATTAGAAGATAATATTCATATAATTTAGAAATCTTTTCATAAAATAATTCGTTCAAGTCTTCTTGTTTAGTATATTGTTTTGAATTAAATACTAATTTTAATTCACCTCTTTGACAAATAACATGAAAACCACATTGCATACTTAGTCCAAATATTCCATTCATATCAAATAGAATATTTTCTGCACAAACCGTTTGATTTTTGTTGAATAATGAAATTATTGACTGTAATACTGTTTTTTCAAAATCACTAAATTTTTTCATTCTTATTATTCCTTTTTTATTAAATTTATTATTTATCTTGATGTTAAAGTTTTTGCATTAGAATTTACAATAGTTTCATGTACAAAAACAATCTGTCCTTTTTTGTTTTTATAAAAATCACTGTTTAATCGTTTAAAATATCCACGACGAAAATGTGGAATCACAACACCTGTTGAAGCTTTCTCTGTTACATCTAAAACTTTTTCAGATGTATTTAAATAATGGTTATTCTCGGTTTTGACATCATGCGGAGCACCATCAATAAGACAATCAGGGAAGCAGTATATGTATGAAAGAAGATTTATTGCAAGCTTTGTAATTTCATTCATTTCCTGGTCTGTATAAACTATAGACTTTTTATCTTCAATTTCATTGCTTGAAATATGGTATTGCTCCATTCCGTGATTTACAAAAATACGAAGTTCATTTGAAATATCATAGAGAGAGTAGGCAAAAACATAGCCCTGGCTTTTTCTTGGAATATGTAGACAGATTCCAAAGTTAATTCCAGTCGTAAGATTTTCTAGCTGATCATCATTGTTTAATACAACACTCGATCCGTTATCCTTTATATAAGTTTTAATTCCATCTAAATCACGGATTTCTACAGCTTTGAAAAATTCCATAAGATTTTCGTCTTTCATATATATATGAGTAAGTTCGTGATTTAGATCTCGAAGAAATAACTGGCAACAAGTTGCATCATCCATGTTTGCAACAAAGTTAGAAATAAACCATTGACGAAACATTTCAGGTGTTTCAGAATTAGGCTTTCCATCCGGAGAGTTTTCTTTACAGAATTTTCTATAGGCATCGTAGAAGATTCCTAATGTTTTGCCGTATTGAATGTGTTTACTCATATTATTTTATTCCATATATTCTTTTTTTAATGCACCTATTATATCAGCAAATTCTTTTTTTGCTTTTTTTTGTTTTATAGTTGTATTATTTCTAAAATTTTCATTTTGATTTAATACTCTTAAACAATCTTCATCATTCATTATAGTAATGATATCTAAAAATTCTCTGGCTCTTGATGCACCAACATAATATGTACGCTCATCATTCATAATAAACTCTTGATCATCCTGTTCTTCGATTTGCTTAGAGTTTTTCGTAAACGAATCAGCTGTTACATCAACTAATATTACAGCTTTTGATTCTAATCCTTTAAATTTTTTGGCAGTCGTAAATGTATATTTATGTTTATATTTTTCATCTTTATTTGAAATTATAGAATCTTTTAATGCGCACATTGATAAAATTACAATATCATCGACCTTTAAGGATTTATTTTCATGTAAATCTTGTATAATTGTATCAAGACATTTTTCTACAAGTTCTTTTGACGTAAAGTAAATTCTAGGTGATTTTCCTACATTTATTTTATCTAAATTATCTAATCTTCTATTATTTTTTTCATCAATAATCGGTCTTAAAGATGTTGTTGCAACATGTGTTGTATTACGACAGTTCTTAAACAAAGTCATTTTACAATCAGCTTCCTGAATAAATTTTGGCAATTGCGTATTATAGATCATTTGCAATTGGTCATAAAAACTAAAGAATGTACCGTTTTCTCGTTCATATAAAATAATATAGAAAATTTCATTAATAAGTCCAGAATTCTCAATAATGGGTATTCCAAAGTCTTGTGCTTCATCGATAATTATATGATCATATTCTAAGAGATTTGAATTTTTTACAAGATTATTTTTTGCTTTCTCATAAATAGCACCATTAAAATCAGATTTAGCAAGCTTCATCGCATAAGCTGTTATAGTATAAAAATCAATCTGATTTTTATATTGACTATATTGTTCTTTTAAATAATTACAAAGTTTATTATTGAAACAAAGATATAAAACTTTGGAATCTTCTTCTTCAACTATTTGTTTTGCTCTTTCACAAGCAATAACAGTTTTTCCAGTTCCCGCAGCTCCGTTTATTGCAACTGTTTTTTGTCCTTTTAAAAAATGCAAAACATTTAATTGTTCTTCAAGTAAAGAAAAAAATCGTAATTCTGTTAAATCATGTGATAGATCTGCAGAAGGTGTTACATGAATCTCCTTGCAAAAAATATTTATTATTTGTCTTGTTTCTTCATCTGTTAGTTTTGTTTTTATTCTTTCAGCAGTAACATCAATTTCAAAAATGGCTTCAACCATTTTTAATAGTTTTTCCTTATCTTTTATTTCATCTTTACATATTGTATGATTTTTAAAAACTTGTTCTTGAGTGCGGAAAGTGATTTTTCTTAATTCATCTTGTTTCATATCTGGAAAACAAGCTGTATATAAAAATTTACATTTTTTAGAAATATTATTTATTCTATTTTCAACTTGTTTTTTTAAAAATCTCATTGCTAAATCTGCTTGTCTATATGGTCCATCATAAGGACATAGATCATGGCTATTTGAATAGATCCAAGCATCATTTTCAATTTCAACACCTCCTGCTTTGGCTTCTAAAACAAGAATCCCTTTTTGTGGGTTAAATATAACAAAATCAGCCTCTTTTTCAATAAAAACATTGTCAATAATATCTGTTGAACAAAAAGAATGAATAACATAATAATCTGATGGTAAATTTTTTAATGCATCAAAAATTATTTTTTCATGACTACTTTCATCATACATTCTTGGTTGTGATGGTATCATTATTGCAGACATATTCTACTCCTTATTTTTTAAGATATTCAAAACAGAATTAACATCAAGATTATTATGTTTTAAAGAAATAATTTTCCATTCATTTATTTCAATTCCTTGAAGTTCTTGTTCATCTGCAGAAACAAAAATAACTTTTGATTCTTTCCAAACAAGGCTAAAAGTATATTCTTTATTTCCTTTACTTGAACAAAGTGTACACGGAACTTTATAAAATGGTTTTTCTTTTGATTTAAATAAAGCTTCATTATCAATTAATTGTTGAATATATGAAGCTTCTTTTTGATTATCAGATTCAGCTATCTGTTCCCAAATATCACAATAATCATCTTCACTCATATTTTGACCAAAATTGAAGTTTGGAATAATATCAAAAGAATTTGTATTATTCTTTGTATCATTTGAATTGAGAGAAGTATCATCTTCCTGAATTTCAACTTCATACAAATCTAATGTTCTAATAAATTCTAAAACATCTACACAGCTAGTTGCTCCAGTTAATTTCTTCTTTTCAATAATTCTGGCTGAACTCCATAACGGATGATAAAGCATAATTCTTTGATTATCTTTAATTAAAAGACAGACCTCATTGGTGAGTTCATAATTATATGTATTATCATTTCCTGTCCTTTTTTTCTCAAGCATATTCTTTGCTTTTATTCGTTTTTCAAGCAGAAATTGCCAATAAGAATCTTTTCCAATAGAAGGTATTTCATCATTCACTATTTTAGCAATGTCTAATCCTAATCGCCAATTGATAAGACTATGTTGTCGTTGATTGTCATAATCCAATAAACAATCATAACAAGCAGTATCACAATTAATAAGGTGCTCTTCTTTAGTTAAAGTAGAATATATTGAGTCATTTCCTCCTTTATTTGTTAATGAGTCACAAAGCAATTCTTTTTGTTTTTCTGTAGATAATCCATTTCCGTTATTACCTGATATATATGATGCATATCCTGCCCCATTAGCAAGTTTTTCAACCATATAAATTCCATAAATTTTATTTCCATTATTGTTTTGTTTTATAAAAGTATCTAATGTAAACTCTGACTCATCTATATCAAGAAAAGTTGTAATTACTTTTCTTTCTAAGAAACCCCATGAGAGTATAGCAGCTTTAATTGCATTACATTTGAGTTTATTAAAATAATCATTTCTTGTTATATTTTTTATAAAATCAATATCTATTTGTTTTTCAATTTTTTCTGAAGGATAAACACAACACTCAAGAATACCAGTATTTTTTGAAGCAATTAATCCAAAATCACTCTCATATGGTGGAGTGTTTTTGGAAACTTCCTCAACTGTTAAATAAGCTTCATATTCTGTTTCTTGTTTATAAACCGTATACCCTTTCCCAAAATTGGTATTAATTAATCTTACAGTTCCATTACCGCTTCCTATAAAAAAATTAGTGTTTGGAATTTTATCAAGTTCAACTTTTATTCCTTCGAATTTTGTTTCAATATTTCTAGGTATAAAATCAGTACGTCCATCACAATATCCATTATTTCTTGCATAATAATGCCTTGGTGAATAGAATTTTGTTATAGCTTGATTTTTATTTTTATTATTACATATTTCACATATATGGTTGTTTATATCTATATCAGAACTTAATTCTTGCATATGTCCACATATTTCACATATAAATATTTTTTTATAAAATTCTTTCCCCAGTCCACATCTTACATTATCTGATTCATCTAGTACCCCTCCATTTCTAGATGGTTTATATTCAGCAAATCCAGTTGCTTTCCAGATAGTTTTATCTTTTATATATTCTGCACCAGGAGCAAAACTTGATAGTGCAATTTCTTGATTTCTATCTACTACTCTTGGTTTATATATATGTCCTTTTTCAAATGGATCTCCACGCAGCTTTGGAGTTCCTTGATACATAAACCTAACTTGTGTTGGAAAACCAAACATAGGTAATAAACCGGCAGAAGAAAGTCGTTCGGATAAATCCTCCTGAATATATTCTGTATTAGGATCATTAATTATTTGATTTATTTGATTAATTATATATGAATTGGAATTTTCATTATTGAATAATTCATTAAAAATATTATTTTGAATATCTATATTCTTAGTAAATATTGGAATTATCTCATTTTTGATAAGCTTTTTATTCTGATTTATCCAATTCCTAACAGTTTCTTCTCTATTTGGATCTGATACCCAAGTTGTTACTTTACCAAATTCACCATGTATACTGCCAGTAAGGTTAATTTCTTCTCCTTCTTGTGTCGTCAATTTAACCATAGAAAAAGCATTCCTAAGTACTTCCTGAATTACAACTCGTTTGATTATCTCATAACTTGTAAGATCAACATATGGACTTGGAGGATTTCCACAGACACATCTTTGTGTATGATTAAAATGTTCTATGTCATGTGATTTTGGTTTTGCAACTGTTAAAGCAATTGAAAGTGGTACGCCACGTCGTCCAGCACGACCGACGCGCTGCTGATAATTAAATCGTTTTGGCGGAACATTTCCTAACATTACTGTTGTAATAGAACCTAAATCTACTCCAGCTTCCATAGTTGTAGTTACACTTAACAAATCTATATTTGAAACTTTTTCGACTTCATTTTCTAATACAATTTTATCTTGGAATAAACGTTGTCGATTGATAGCTACATCTTTGTCTGTTGAACCAGATAGCTCTTCACAATGTAATCTGGTTATATTATTTTCTAGATCCTTAAGATAGAAATTCTTTTCTTTTTGGTTTTCTAAAAAATCATGATAATTTATATCGAGGTCAGATAATTTTTTTCTACATGTAGTACATATTCCATTTGATTTATGTAAATGAATAGAGTTACAGCTTTCACAATAATAAACTTTTGCATCATCCGCTGGAATTACAAATTCAAGATTTACATTTTGAATATATCCGTTAATCAATAAATAATTATTTGTAAATTCATTATCAATTACTTTTGCAAAACCTTTACTAATTTCAGGAATTTCAGCTATATATTTATTTAATTTAGCAGGAGGTTTATCAAAGGTTTTGTTTTTATTTTTATGATCGGTTTTATCAGCTATTCTATATGTTTCACCATAAATTCTAAAAGCTGAATCTGCAAGTTCTGGTGGTATGTCGTTAAAAGCTTTAGCAATATGCACATATCCCAAACCTAAATTCTCAAAACTGGTTTGATATGAACCAAATAAAGATTTAAAAATTTCACATGTCGTCTGCTTTTCAAGTGTATTAATTACATCTTTTTCTGCTGGTACTGGATTAGTTTTCCAATAATTATTTTCCCAATCTACAACTTTTGTCCATTGAATTGAAATATTATCTGAATGTATTTTTTGTAATTCTGGTGCAGGCCCTGCCGGATTAATACCAACTGATAATAAACTTTTTATAACATCTTTTAACAATTCATCCAACGGAATATGTTTTTCCTCTATTGAAGTTGAAGAATTATGAGGTAATTCATTAAAGTCTTTTAAAATATATTCGACTTCTTCTCTTTCATATTTATCTGGATTTCTCTCTACGACTCTTATTTCTCTATATAAATCATTAACTACATCTTTAAAATTATCATTCTCAATAGTATTTAAAATATTACGTAATTCGGGTAGTGTTCTTTTATTTTTTGGATAAATCAAGAACTCTTCTAAAACCGATTTAATTATATCATAATCTTGCGCAGATGCTTTTTTTCGATTCAAGATTGATTTATAAATTGCTAAACGTACCATATCAGTATAATGATAATTCTCAACACCTCCAGATAAACGCGCTGCAGCATCTCGACTATCCGAAAATAAAATGATTTTTGGGTCTTTATCATTTTCAGATCTACTGTTTTGTTGAATTTCCATTAATTTATCAGCAAATACTTGATTTAATTTATTAACAAATGTTGTATGAGATCTTAAAGGAGTAAGATTAATTTTTTCTTTTGTATATAAAATCTCTTCTCCACAACAGGGACATTCCAAAGGGAAGTCAGCATCTTTTTGTGGATCTATATCGCGGTCATAATTATCACCATACTCATCTAAATTACTTAAGAGAATATTTGTCTTTTCACTTTTTCTATCTCCCGCAAATACGTCAAGTATAGCATCAAGTTCTTTTCCATCAACAAATTTCGCTTTATTCCAACGAGTTTCATCTCCAAACTTAACACATGAAACAAAATCATCATCTCTATAGATAGCTCTTAGTCTATCTCGTGGACTTATTGAAGATTTCTCACAAGATAATTCATAATGATTATTATGTGTGTTAGCTTTTTTATATCCAGCAGGGAATATTTCTCCACACTTTCTACAATACAGTACTTCCAAAACTTTTGCTCCGCACTCACATCGTTGTACAGGATTTGCAAATAGTTTCCCCCATTTGTTATTTTTATCATATTTATATTTACAGTCTGGATTTGTACATACCCATAATCCTGGTATATTTTTGAAAAAATAATGCGCCCTTATAGGATGTTTACATCTTTTTAAATCTTCTGTTTTTATTTTATTTACCAGTAATAATAATGTTCCTATAAGGTCATCATTTTTATCATTTAATATAGTTTCTTGATCAAATAGCTTTTGTTTTAATTCTTTCAATGATATTGCATGCAAATACTTTGATTTTCCTTCTGTTACTGCTGCAGCTTTTAATCTATAGATAATATTGTTTTTTGATAAAAATTTTTCTGCGTCATTATCTGTAATTGAATTTGTATTTCGTTTTACTGACAACCTTTGTAATTCATTGATTTCTTCTTGCGATAATTTTATATTATCAAGTTGCTCAACTATTTTTTGATCAATTTCTGGTTCATTTATTATGACAAAAGAATCTTCAATTTTCTTTGTAAGAGTCTTACAATTCTCCTTAGTAAATAATTCATTATTAAAAAACTCGGAAATAAATTTATTTCTATCAAAAGTGGATTCCTCTGAATCATCCCCTAAAGAAGCCGAAGTTGCGATAAATCTTAACTGATTAGGTTTTTTATTTAATCCTAATCTATAAATTAAATTCTTTAATATATATGAAACTTCTGTTCCTGCAGTACCTCTATATGTGTGTAATTCATCAAGTACAATTGTAAAAATATGAGACTCGTCTTTTAACCATTCTATTGTATTATCGAAGAAATGCTTTTCCTGTTGTCTCATGAGCATTACTGAAAGCATTGTATAGTTTGTAATTAATATATCAGGAATAATAGGATTCTCTTTATTAAGCATAATATCCCGAGACATAATTTCAATTATATTATTTGAATCCTGATTATGTTCCTGGGGAAACATCCATTTCATTTCTTCATCTGATTTATATTTATCACTAGTCCAAATAGGATTGTAAGGAGAAGAGGCTTTTGCAAGGTCTTTTTCAGTTTGTCCGGTATATCTAGCAAAAGTTATTGGAGCACTCCATTGTTCATAAAAAGATTTTAATTCATCTCTGTCAAATGTTTTGCGCATTCGAACGAGCTGGTCTTCAACTAAAGCATTAAGAGGATACATGATTAAAGTCCTGATTGCTTGCTTTTTCCCGTTACTTTTCCATTCTGTTGATGCTTCGTTTACAATTCTTTCAGTTACAGGAATTAAAAAGCATTCTGTTTTTCCTGAGCCAGTTCCTGTTGTAACAATTAGATTCTTTTCTTTTGCTGCATTAATTGATTCAACTTGATGTTTATAAAGTTTTCTAGGTTTATCACCATCTTCTGCAAACATTCCTTTCTTTAAAAAGGACGCAACAATTGATTCATTACCATAAATTTCATCAACATTTTTCTCTGAGCTGTATGTATTAGTAAATTCTATTACAGGTGATTGCATAAGAGAAAAATGACTATACGGATCTTTATATAAATTATCTCTTTCTTCCTGATAGGCCCCTTTTAACCTAATATTTGTGCTAATAAATTTTAAATAATTATCATATAACTCTTTACCAATTTTTACAGGATCTTCCATAATCTTCTTTTACTCCTTTTGATTATTTTTTATTTTTGTAATTAATGTATCGATTATATATATATAATTTTCTTTTACATTGTAAAAATTCACAGATTCATATTCTTTACAACCTGATAGATAAATATCTTTATTTGATATCTTTTTAATATCTATCATAATTAGTGCTCTTACAATTTGCCACGGTAAAAGTGTAATATTTGGACATGATAAAATTTTTTGTTTTTCATCATAATATAATACTAATTTTTTTAGAGATGCCTTCTTTGGTAATTGAATTTTTTCTTTAAATAATGACATTAAATATATACTAATATCATCAGAATCTAAAGTTTCAGATGTTCCACCTTCATAATGTAATTGGTAATCAAATTCAAAATTATTTTTTGGAAAATTGATTAATTTTTTCGACTTTGATATTGTATAACAGAATGTTTCTTCTTTTTCTGAATAGCGTTTATCTATGATTCCACAATATACTAATGGCATTAATATTTTTGATTCTGGATTAGTTCCGTAAAATTCATAATCATCAAATATTTCTATTTCTCGCATCAAAAATTCATGAATTTCAGCTAACGTAGCATATCCTATTTCATTTTTTAACCATTCATATAATTTTTCTTGTAATTGAAAAACACTAATAAAATTAGTAGTAATTTTATCTTTTTCTTCTATTTGTAAATTTTGTAGTGTTATATTATTTAATGGTTTGACGAATTTCATCCCGATTAATTTTGCATCCTTTATTTTGGTTTTGCAATAACCTAAATACTCCCAAGGTCTTTTTCCTTGAGCTAAATCTTTCTCCCACTTATCTTTGTTATTAGATAAAGGCATTTTTGTTTCTACAGCCTTAGTATCTTTTACAGTAAAAGAAATAATCTCATATTTATTATTTTCAAGTGCAGGACTTTCTGGTAGTATTTTTACATTCTCTATTTCTAAAATTTTAGGAATTATATTCAGCTCATTAACCCATTCTCCAAATAAAAAATGTATATTTTTATTCAGCTCCTCTGTTGAAACAATATTTGAATATCCTTTCACGTAACAAGAATATTTCTTTTCGATATTATCTATAGCATCGAAATTTACATTCTTATAATCTGCTGGTATTAAACCGTCAATAAGATTACTTTTTAATTTTCCCCTTTGTATATTTGGTATATCAATTAATATATTTTGATCTTTAGATTGTTTTATGTTGTAATATTTTAATTTGCTAGCAAAATCATCTGGAAGTCTACTGTATTTTACGAATGACATAGGTCTATTATTGTACGTTTTATCTAATTGATAAATTGTAGCATTTTTATGAGATAAATAACCTTCTCCGTAAGCACTGTCTATTAATATTGCAAACGGTCTATGTGTAGGTACTTCATCAGTATCAATAGTAGACTGCCAGGCTCTGAATTCTTCTTGCACCTTAAATCTAAAAATTCTGTATGACTCTTTTGAAGGTAATTCATAATCGCTACCTTTAAATGAAAAAGTTCTATTCTTTGCATTTGTTTTTATTAAAACCGTTTCTACATCTCTTTTTGATAAGAATTTATTTTTCAAAATTTTATATAAATTTTCACTTACATTATTGAATTCCTGTATTTTGTATTTTTGATTAAAATATGAAAGCCAAAAATTTTGTGTTTTAAGTTTTTCCTTATCATTACATATTAATGCTCTTGCAATGAATAATGGAAGGGCTGTAAAGTCTTTACATATTAATTTATTTTCTTTCTTGATATATACAAATAAATTTTTTCTTCTTTTTATATCAATATAAGATTCACATATATTCCAAGAAACCGGATACCAAGGATTTGCAAAATCATCTTTTAGTTTAAATATTTTACCATTTGAATCATTAAAATAGGTTGGCATATATACAATATTTGAAGTTTTAAAAATTGCCGGATGTTTAATAATTTTTTCTATTGTGGTTTCATATAGACCATATGCCCAAGAATAATTTGTTGAATATCTAACAAATGCAGTAGTATTTTTATCATCTATAGAACAAGTATCAAATAAATCATTAAAAACGTAAAAACTGTCTTCAATGATGGGTAATTTATCAAGATAACATTCTATGTTTTTGTTTGTTGTCCCGTATGAATTAATATAATTCATATATGAAAAATGTTCTGTATTTGTAAAATTACCCCCTTTTGCTAGAGCATAATAATATTTTCCCTCTTTATTTTTATATAATTCTATTATACCTGCTTTAAATAAAGGTTGTAATATGAAATATTCTGGATAATCATTTTCTATATATTCTAAACAATCATAATTTGCAATAATGTTTAAGCATATGTTGTGTATACTTAAATGATCAGCTTTTCCTTTTGTAGCCAACCATAAAAATAATGCCTGTTGACATTCAAGTACAGCAATTTCTTGTTCGGTTAATTTTTCATTAGAAAAAGAATTCTCATAATTATTACGTTCTTCGAATATTTTTGATTCAGTTTCTTCAATATTATTATAATACTTCTGATTTCCTGTGCTAATAATTTTCAATCCATCTATTTCATCCCATATCGGAATAAGAGAATCATCAATGTTATAAAAAGGTGTAATTTTATTATATTTTAGACCATCTTTATTTATTGGTAATAACCAGGGAATATCTAAATATTGATTATTATATAAACGAACTCCTCCAATTAATTGAGGAACTAATGGAAAATCTGTATTAAAATTTTCTGGTCTTCTTTTATATTTGTATACAATATATTCACAATCTTCTTCAATATATTCATATTTTATTGGGTTTGTATTAGAAAACTTTTCTTCAAATTGTTTATCTACTAATAAAACAAATTCTTTATCTAAAGGTATTGTATCATTTGAACCTCTCCACCAATGACCAGAGTCATGTTCAAATACTTTATAAAATCTTTTATCGTTACTGTTAATATGATTTCGTTTTCTATTAAAAACATCACCAGCTATTTTAAAAACTTTAATGTCATCATATAATTCAATATATAAATTATTATCACTTTCAGAAACTTTTATATTTCGTTTCCAAATTGAGTAATATGCCCAAAGAATTGGAATAACTGTTTGATAATTGGAGTCAGAAAAATATTTATCTAATAATTCGCCACAGTAATTATCATTATAAATCTGAGAAATATTTACGATATCAGAATTAACCCATTTCGTAAATAAATTATTAAAATCATCATTTTTAAAGATTCTGTAAAACTTTATTTGTTCATTAGGATATTTTTGATATTTATATCCATTTGTTGGTAATGTAATTATTCGTGAAAAAGTATCGAATTTATCTTTTACTGTTTTCCATAATAAATAATTATCATTATCAGTGTTTTTATGATAATAAAAATCAAAAATTTGATTATTTTTAAAACCAAAAAATTGTGAAATTGCTTCATTAATTGCCCTATCAGTATCATCTTTTAAATAGCTTCTAATTTTTTCATACGCTAACATTGATTGATGTGCTGCTAAAGCTATTGCTGTTTCATCATTATTAAATTTTAGTCCTTTATTATAAACATGAGATCGCAATTCTTTTTCAAATTTGGCTATATCTTCATCATTTGAAAAAAAATTTTGATATGTTTCTTTATCGAATACAAAAAGAATTGTTTCATGTTCTTCACTATTAAAGATAAAATATTTTAATACTTTTGAACCAAAATCTGATAATGTCAACTTTTTCTCCCATTTTTATTATTACCTTACAAATACATGTCTGCCACGTTCTCCAGTTTCTGCAACTTTTTCAGAAGTATTCAGATTATGTATCGTATAAGATTCCTAATGTTTTACCGTATTGGATGTGTTTATTCATTTATTTACCTTAGTTTTGAAATAATAATGCTGGTTCAATTTCCAAAGCATTTGCAATATCAAGAAGCAAATCAATTGATAAAGCTGTTTTTACTTTTGGAGCTTCTATATTACTCATGTGAGTTCTACTTATATTTACCATTTCAGCTAGTTGTGCTTGAGTAATACCCTTAAGTTTTCTGTGCAGAGAAATGTTTAATCCAATTCTTTTAAGTTGTTCATCTCTTTTTGTTGAAGGCATATAATGTACTCTTAATCAGGTAAATTTTAAGCCACTATTATTGAATTATAAACAATCCATAAACTGACATATGCAAACTATTAGTTTGCAATTACATATTATCATATTGTTTATTTTCAGTAAATTCTGTCTGAAAATTGTATTATATGGAACAGCGAAATTTCCAAACTTTAAAATTAGAAAGTAATCATTATTTTTTTACTAATACAAAAGAATTTAAACCTTTATTATTTACAAAAGAAGAATCAATTATTGAATGTTTTAATTTTGCATATCAAATGACATTCGGTAATTCTGGACAACATCGGGACCATCGTTCGGGGGGTAGTGCTCATAGGAAAAATGGTGAAATATTTACAAATGCATTTCAAGGTAAATTAGCAGAATATATTTTTTATTATTATTATCAAGAACATTATTCAAATCATATTTCAAGACCTGACTTCGAATGTTGGGATTTAGGTAAATGGGATTTTTCAGATTTTATTACAATAAAAAATGATAAAGAAAAAAAAGTGGCTATAAAATCAGCAAAACATTTCGCCAATCTTTTATTGTTGGAAACAAAAGATTGGAATGAAAATGGGTGTTATCTTCCTAATAATGATTGTAAATATGATGGTATTGTATTGGTACGTGTAGATGATTATGTTACAGAATTGATGAAAAGGAATAGATTGTTCTATGAAGATATTTGTGAGAAAAAGAAATTAGAAAATCTCTTACTAAATAGTAAATCAGTAAAGTATGATATTCCAGGTTTTATATCTAATGAGGATTTAATTCAAATAATAAGACAAAAACATATTATTAAAAAAGATTTTTATCTTGGAAAAAAAACACTGATAGACGCAGACAATTACTATGTTCAATCAGGAGATTTAAGAGAGTTTTAATTACCAATGCCAAACGGCCTGAATCTGTTCCGCAATTCGTTGTATTACAGAAACACAAACAGAGTTGCCGGCTTGTTTATATAATCTAGATTCTGCCATATCGTTAGGGAGAATAAAATTTTCCGGGAATCCTTGAGTATTAAAACATTCATGTGGAGTCATTTTTCTAATTCTTCCATCATTTGTTTTAATCAGACAAACATTATGCCCGCCGGTTCCTTGGTTTGCAGTTAATGTTGGAACTACGTGACTTTGATTCTTTCTTACGTAATGTCTTCTCCACTGATAAATAGAACGATCATTAGGATTATCATTCTGCATAGCTTCTGCTAATCTGTCATAAATATCACCTTGATATTTACCAGGAGTATAATAATATCTTTCATCAACTGGATTTTCAAAGTCTATAATATCTTCAAGAGTTCTGTTTAATTCAACCGGTTCTGGGAAATGAAAATTATCTTTATCTTGTTCATTATCAAAAGCAACAATATAAATTCTTTCTCGATTCTGGGGAACATTACCATAGTCTTTCGCATTTAGGACCTTGTATTTAGAATAATAACCTGTATCTTGCAAAGCTTGTAAGATTACTTGGAAAGTTTCACCGTTATTATGGCTTTGCAAGTTTTTCACATTTTCAAGAAACAAAACGTGTGGTCTGTGACCTTCTGGTTTTTCTCTAATAAGTCTCATAAGTTCAAAAAATAAAAGTCCGCGACCACGTTCATCATCAAAGCCTTGTCTATAACCAGCTATAGAGAAAGCCTGACATGGAAAACCTGCAAGCATAATATCAAAATCAGGGATTTCATCAGCTGTTACATCGTTGATGCTTCTAATATCTACATGAATATTGGGAAAATTAAGTTCAAAGGTTCTTGCAGGAAAAGAGTCGAATTCATTTGCATAAATTGTATTAAAAAATCCTGTGTTTTCAAATCCTTTATCAATTCCGCCGACACCTGCGAAAAATGATGCACAACTAGGCATATTCCACCCCAATACTACATTTAATTTCTTATATTATAATTATTTTTAAGAAAAAAGCAGCCCCTTTTACTATATTTACCATTTCTTGATAAAATCAGATGGTAATTCATCTTCGTCAATCCATATAAATTGGATATGAATACTCTTGTCGTTTTTTATTTTATATAATCTTAGTCCATTAAGACCAATTTCATTAAGTCTTTTTGAAGTTAAAGGCTCATAAGGTTGCAATTGAAAGATTTCATGTAAAATCCAATTTCCAAGAATACCTTGGTCATCTTTTGTCGCAATTCCTTTTCCAAAATCTTGAGTAATATGTGCTTTTACTCTTTCTCCAGATGGTTCAAATACTAAATCAAATGTTCTTTCATCTTCAGTTGGTAATAAAGAACCTGTATTTTGATCAAATAATTCTTTGTTTATATCGACAAAGAATTTAGGATTATTATTATGGAAATTTTTTGAATCAGGAATAGGAATATATACTTCTTTACTATTTCTAAAAAGAAGCTTTATAGTATCTTCTGTAAATTCAGGATTATTGATTGTTTTAATTGCTTTAATTATAGAATCTCTAAAATCTTTTTTTTCTAACTTTTCAGGATAAGACGGAGCTGGGTTATTTAAAAAGATTTCAATATTCTTTATTACTTCATTTATATCTTTATTATTTAGAGTCTGATATTTTTCTTTTAATTTGGTAATAACTTTTTTTCTCTGGTCTTGTCCCATCTTAGAACCAACACCGTAAAAAAGATTAAAACCTGAAAATGGTTCAACCTCATTATTTTTATTTGTCAAAAGCCAGCATTTACTAGATTCAATTGCTTGTGCTGTTTTTAATTGTGCTATTACATCATGTGTGATTTGTTGTTTATCATTTTTGCCTTCAAGTTTATCCGCAATTTCGGAAAAAACTTCGTATGGATTATCTAAATAAATTACATCCCAATTTTCTTTTACAATTTCTTTATTATGGAAATTCATATAAAGCTGACTATCAGCAGGTGTAAATTTGTATTCATGATTTCCATCAGTAAATTTAAAGTTTGTAGGTGTTCTAGTACCAGTACAACCTAGTACATTTATTTTTTCAATGTCGATTTTATCGTAAGATGTTTCTCCAACAAAAATTTGTGGTTTTTCGCCTTTTCCGGAAGGCATTAAAACATGGTAAACAGTCTGTACGTTATTATCTTCATCCTTAATTTTGAAGCCTTTTAAATTTGACTGAGAAGATGCAATTCGCATATTTCTTAAAACAGAAATATTTACAGCAAGCTGTTTATATAAATCTTTATTTAATTTATCAATTTCATCTTTGTTGTTTTGAGCGTGTTTCGAATTATTTTCAATTGTATTTATAATTTCAGACCATTCATTATGATTGGCCTTAAACTGTGCAACTTTCTGGTCACCTGAGTTTATTCCAAATGTTTTAATTCCAATAAGATATTTTAATTCTTGTGTAGGCGAAATAATTAAACGAATAGCAGCATCATAAGAAGTATTACCAATATCTTCTGCAGATGCATTAAAAGCCTTTTGAAAAACTGTTTCTTGAAATTTTGAATTTATAATTGGCCCATTCGTTCCAGTCTCGTTATCATCTTCTGCTTTCTGAGCAAAAACTTCTGTAAGGCTAGCAAATGCTAGAATCATTCGTCTGTATTCGTTTTTTTGATTATCAGGTAACTTTTCCCACATATCAATATTATATCATCTTTTCTAGTAAAATAGTATTAAACTTCTAAATCTTTTAGACTTTCTTTATTTTATATTATTATACAATTAACATAAAAAAGTTTGTAACATATATATCGTGATTTTCATAATACTTCTTATTAATTGTGAATAATCTTTTCTAGTAATTGTTTTCACTATATAATATTCTTCGATGGATGATTTATCTCCTGAAGACCGCCATAAAAACATGTCTCATATACGTTCCAAGAATACCAAACCTGAAAAATTGATTCGTTCAGCTCTTTTTAAGGCTGGTTTTCGGTATCGTATATGTGATAAACGCTATCCGGGTAAACCAGACCTTGTTTTCCCTAAGTATTATGCTGTAATTTTCATAAACGGTTGCTTCTGGCATGCTCACGAATGTTGCCATTACTTTGTTATTCCAAAAACTAATCAGGGATTCTGGATAAATAAGTTTGAAACTAATAAACGTCGTGATACAGAAACTCTTGAATACTACAAAGAACACAGTTGGCGTGTCTGTGTCGTCTGGGAATGTGCAATCCGTGGAAAAGACCAAAGAATGAAAATTGAATTAGTAACAAATGATATTATCCAGTGGCTTGAAGAATCAACAGATCCATTCTTCGAACTCAGAGGTCCATGTTAGAAACTTATCTTCTTTTCCTCCAAATCAAATATATCACATCCCATAATCTTAGCAGCTTTCAAGGCACCCTGGCATAAAAACAACTCTTTTGTTACATTCTCCGCTTCTATCCATTTATCAGGAGCTAAAGCCTGTCTTATTCTTGCAAATATCAGTAGCAAATTAGCTTTTATATAAAAAGTGATGGCAAATATTAAGTTTTCAGTTTCATAGAGTATTAAGTTCTTATCGCTTAAAACAAACCAGTATGAATTGCAGTATTTGACCATTTTTTTATGGTCTTCGTCTGTTGTAACAGCTTCGTAATAGTCTTTTATTTCTCCGGTTATTTTTTCAAGGTCATAATCGTTAAAATCTTTGAACTCATAGTTTTCATCTTCTGCTTTTTCTAAGATGTTTATGATTTTGCCATAGTATTTAGGGTTATTTATCTGTTTTGCGTATTTGGCAAGTTTCTTATCATAATTCATATTATTTTCCTCACACGGTTATTCTTATAAATATAGTATTTTTCTTTATGTTCGTTATTCTGCAATCCTGCCAGAGTGGGTTATCTTCTATCATCAGATTTATTGCTTCAATGTATCGTGATAAAAGAATTGTCCTATTTTCTGTATGTTCTTGTAGCTTTATTTCAAAACTTACTTCGTATACTGAATTTTCAATTATCCTGTCTTTTTCTTCATATTCTGCCTGTTCAAATGAAAACTTAAAAGAAGGTAGATTGATACAGTTTTCTTCAAGTTTTGTATTTTCAAAAGAGTTTAATATTATGCCATCGTTATGCTCCTTGTTTGTTCTTTCTATATAATCAGGAAGTTTTTCAATGAAGAGGTTTTCAAGTTCCTTATATACTGTTTCAAAGTATTTCATTAAAGTGTTTTCCTTCTATAAATATTGATTACATCCTGTACATTCTGCGGGATTTCAAAAGCATAATCTTCATTATTTGTCTGTTTTATAAACTCCTTCTTTTTAAGAAGGAACAGCTTCACAATTGCTTCTTTCAAATCAGAAGGAAACAATTCAGCTGTAAATCCGGCATTGTAATTCAAAAACAAAACATGGTTTTCATATTTTGGAGAGAGGAGAAAGATTTCCCTTCCGTTTATTACACAGTTAGGTACCTGTTGCTTTGTGTTCATATCAATTATGTTTACCATTTCTGTTATGTTGTCATGGTTTGTATAAACCTTATGGTCTCTTACAGTTTGGATTTCATTGTAGTTTCTGTCTTCCAGTTGGAATCCAAGTTTCTTTTCAATGTATGTCAAAGTTGAATCAAATATAAGCTCATCTGTTGTAAGTTCTGTATCTTTTAGTTCCAGTATTTTCTGGAGTTCTTCAAATGTAAAAGGTTTCATATACACCTCGAATCAGCAAGTAAAAAAAGCCTCCAAACTCTCTCCGATTATTCAGGTCGGAGGCTTTTCGCATTTCTCACGTGGTCTAGTATCAGCTCGCGGCGGTTTTCAGAAGAACCATATTCTTTGCAGGGCGGGTAACGAGGAATCCGTCACGCTTTCGGAATCTCATAAAAAGCTCTCCGTATTCAAGGCTTTCTGTTGTTTCGTCAAAGCGTTTGATTTCTATTCCCTTGCGGTTTCCGTGAATAATTCGTTTCGGATTCATAAAGATGGCGATAACGTCATCGTCCTCTATGTCTGCAAGCTGCGGAAGAAGTCGGCTTTCTACAACGTCATAACCATCAATTCTGCCTGGCATTGCATCGCCCGGTTTTCTCCAGATTGGGTTTCCGTTGTCATCTTGAATGTTTGCAATGTGATTCAAAACTGTTTCGTTTAAGAACCACTTACAGTATTTTCTTTCTTCCGGTTCAACTTTTAATTCAGCTGCACGGAAATCAAGATATGTAAGGTTATTTACATCGGCACTTTCAATTGTGTGTACTTCTGAGTTTTCTATATTGATTGCACCTGTGAATGGGTCGTCATCGGCGATAAGGCACTGGCGGTCAAACTCCTGTCCGTAGGCTTCTGTAAAGTCTTCAAGGAACATCTTTCCAAGGTCAACAAAGACATCTTCGCCGAACTCGTCATAGAATGGTACATAGCCTGCAAGAGTGTAGGCTTTAAGCTCTGTACGGGTTGGCAT
>JAEEGL016133757.1_pt1 | contig 21231 bp, 22 predicted proteins | sample 9134231 | NCBI WGS metagenome assembly JAEEGL01 (sample SAMN16246548, study PRJNA631951) | gut metagenome | biome: gut microbiome; feature: rumen; material: fiber-attached | host: Bos | place: Iran: Karaj | collected 2018-10 | reverse complement strand
TTTCAATGCTAAAAGACGGTAATTTGGAACCATATAAATTCATGATGAGCGTCCTTTCATCAGCGCGATATGAAAGGATCGCTGGCTGAGAGAACCTGGCGATGTATTTTAGAGCCTGGTTCGGACATCTTCCGGCGAGCAAACAGAGAGAGCGGAAGTCCCTTGTTATAGAAGTGGCAGGGAGTATGAAGACTCCCTGCCAGATTGGAAGAATACAATGAATACAATAGAGATAAAAGGTAAGGTAAACACTGCCATCTGCTACGCAAAGGTAGTGGAGGACGAGGCAATAGAGCAGATAAGAACAACCTCTCAATGGAGGAGTACAAGGAGTCCATGAAGGGAATCTACACTTCTGTCCTGACAATATAATTCGCCAAAAAGGTGGAATATGCTTTATCGAGACTCAAACATTGATATATATTCGGAATACCGTCTCAAATATAATGATATCATCAAGCAGATATTTATAGAGACCGTGATTGAGAAAGAGGGCAAAAACATGGCAAAGGATACAAGATCTGAAAAAGGTTACTCTCAGGGTGTAGTTAATATTACTGAGATATAGGCTGGAAGAAAGCTCTTTTCATAAATGTATTAGAAACAGAGAGGAGGTTACATATGAGTGATAACAAGATACTGAAGTGGATGGTGCTTGCAATCCTTGTAATCTATGTTGTTTCGCCAGCAGATCTTTTGCCTGGGCCAGTGGATGACGTGATGGCAGTTCTCTTATACCTGGCGGCGAACAAAAGAGATTTAAGAATCAGCAAGAAAAATGATGACGGTGAAGTAATCGACGTCGACGGGAGAGAAATTTAATATAGGGGAAAGCTTAAGGAGGAGTTCTTATCTATCATTTGGGTGGGAGCTCCTCTTTTGGCTGTATTTTTGCTACGTTTTTGCTGCGATTAAGAATTAGTGGAACTTTTGAACAGCAAATTTGCGATGAAATATTTTGGGCTTATTTGTTGCATCTCTATACAGATGTGAAAAAAATATTGCAATATTTTCACCTTTTTTTGAAAACACAACAAAGGAGTTGAAGTGAAAGTACGTTAACATAGCAGCACAAGATAAATATTTGTAAGACAATTCAGTACGAAAAAGGAGAGGATAAAAATGGGAAAACTTCCGGTGGCGATTCAGGTTTATGGACTTAGGGATCTTCTTGAGAACACACCTGATAACTTCAAAAATGTAATGATAAAGATCAAAGAATTCGGATATGACGGTGTAGAGCTTGCAGGTCTCTATGGACTTGAGCCGGCATTTGTTAGAGATACGCTCAAAGAAGTTGGGCTTACACCGATAAGCGCACATGTTGCCTTTGCGGAGATGATGGAGAACATCGACAAGGTCATCGAGGATTACAGGGTCATCGGCGTAAAGTACCTGGTAATGCCTTATATGGCCGAGGAGTACAGGCCTGTTAATCCTGAGGGCTTTGAGAAATTCCTTCCTCTTTTAAATGAAGTTGGAAAGAAAATACACGATGCAGGAATGACCTTCCTTTATCACAATCATGACTTTGAATTTGTTAAGCTTCCCGATGGAAGATATGGCTATGATGCAATGTTTGAAGCCATTGATCACGACAACCTCATGTGCGAGCTGGACACCTGCTGGTGTGATGTTGCAACAGGTCAGGCACCTGAATTCATTAAGAAATACACAGACAGGATTCCTGTAGTACATCTCAAGGACTACATCAAGAAGGGCGAAGTTAAGAACATGTACAAGCTCATAGGAATTGAGGAAGAGGAGAGCGAGGGGGATACAGGATACTTTGGATTCCGTCCTGTAGGTTTTGGTCAGATGATCTGGGAGCCCGTTCTTGAAGCATCCCTTGAGGCTAATGCTAAATGGGTAGTTGTTGAGCAGGACGAGCACTATGATATGGATGTGCTTGAATGTGCAAGAAGAAGCCGCGAGTACCTTAAGATCTTCGGCTGGTAAAAAGCCTTTAACAATACATATAAACTTTTATAAGGAGCAAATACAATGAATACACCTAAAGAAATCAGAATAGCAATCATCGGATGCGGTATGATCTCACACCGCCACATGACAGTAATAGAGAACCTCAACAAGAGAGGTCAGAATCTTCGTGTAGTAGCAGCTGCAGAGATCGACAAGGATAAGCTCAAGGCGTGGGGAGAGCAGTACGGCCTTCCGGAGGACTGTCTCTACCAGGATTTCAGGGAGATGCTTAAGAGAGATGACATCGATGAAGTTGAAGTATGTGTACACAATAACCTTCATACTTCTGTTGCAACAGCTGTTATGGCTGCAGGATTCCCATGCTATTCAGAGAAGCCTATGGCAGCAAGCTATGCCGATGCCAAGATTCTCTATGATGCACAGAAGAAATACGGACAGAAGCTGGCTATCCAGATCAGCTCAATCTACAATCCTCAGACAAGAATTGCCAAGGAGATGATCGCTGAGGGCAAGCTTGGCAAGATTTATCACTGCAGATCAGTTGGTCACAGACGTCAGGGCCGTCCCGGTTATGATATGCCTTTCTTCAGCCACGACTTCTGTGATCCTAATGTCGGCGTACACGGACCTCTTTTCGACCTTGGTATCTATCACATCGCACAGATGCTCTATGTAATGGGCATGCCTGAGCTTGAGAGCGTATATGGAACAACAACCTGTGACTACTGGAGAGATAAGAGGATTGATGATGCAGTTGACTGCCATACACCTGTTGAGGATCTCTCTGTAGCGCTTGTAAGATTTAAGAACGGTCTTTCCATGGATATCTATGAGGACTGGGCAATTCACATGGACGAGATTGGAACAAGCTTTATCGCCGGATCCCTTGGCGGACTTAAGTTTACAGACGTTGATCAGACAGGCGGACCAATGGCTGTTCCTGAAGGCGGACAGATCGTAGGCGGCGGAAGCCTTCAGCTGCCAAGACTTGAGCACTTCGGTGTTGATGAGAAGGGACGTCTTTTCGATAACAAGCTTGAGTGTGCTATCGGAGATATTACCGGTATGCAGGAGCTTGCTCTCAATCCCGAGATTGAGAAGTTCAATGACAACCAGCTTCAGTGGTATTCATATCTTCGCGGTGAGCTCACAGATGAGACAAGGATTGACTCTCCTTACATCGCAATGCAGACTGCATTCCTCTCAGAGGGCGTTATGCTTTCACATGAGCTGGGCCGCAGCGTGACAGCTGATGAGATCAAGAAAATGGCCAAGTCTGTTGCGCTTCGTGAGCAGAAGACTGACTTTGGCACTATCACATATGATTTTAATGAGTACAAGCCTGAGTAATACATGGAGGACTAAGACAGATGTATCGTAATGAACAAAAAGGCCCAAAACGTGGAGTAGCACTTTACAGCTACTCTGCAGAGTTCGGGTTTGAAAAAAATCTTGAAGACTGTTTTGAAGATCTTTGCGATATGGGAGCACATGGAATTGAAATCCTGGCGAACACCCATATTGAGAATTATCCCTACCCTACAGATGAGTGGGTGGACAAGTGGTTCAGACTCTGCGACAAGTATCAGGTAGAGCCGGTTGAATACGGTCACTGGATTGATGTCAGGGTTTTGCAGGACAGGGACCTGACAACACAAGAGGCAGTAGAGCGCCTTGAGCAGGATATGCGCCTGGCCCATCGACTTGGTTTCCACGTGCTTCGTACAAAAATGAGCGTAAAAAACGGAAACCTTGATCCTGTTGAAAACTGGAGAGATATCATAAAGGCAGTTCTGCCTCTTGCTGAGAAGCTTGACCTTAAACTTTGCCCGGAGATTCATATTCCGACCAGTTTAAAGAGTCAGATGATACAGGACTATGTTGACTTTATAAAGGAGACAGGTACCAAGAACTTTGGACTCAATATTGATTTCTCCGTTTTCCGTAAGACTTTCCGTGAGGGAGAATTTGTTTCACCGGGATTCGTTCCAAGTGAGCCTGAGGACCTGATTCCACTGATTCCTTACATTTACTGCTGTCATGCCAAGTTCTTCGAAGTGAACGATGACTTTGAGGAAACCATGGTTCCCTACAAGGAAATCCTTACTGTCCTTAAGGATAACGGATGGGACGGATATCTGCTCAGCGAATATGAGGGAAATGACAAATATGATCCCGGATATGAGGTTGGACAGGTGCTTCGTCGTCACCACATTATGATGAAAAGAATTCTTGGACAATAAGGAGGAAAATTATGGAAAAGCAGGTTATTCAGTCTGTGGGATTTCGCAACATAGAAGAAAACGGAAAGATCACAGGTTTTCAGCTCAAGATCCGTCTGCCTTATTATCGCGGTGTATATTTAAGCCAGATAAAGCCGGGACATCTTATTGTGGACGGACAGACCTTTGGGGAAGATGAGATCGTGTGGCGCGTAAATGGTGAAGACTATACCTACGCTGAAATGCATGGTGATCTTCATACACACTGGCATCCCTTAGAACCAGCAACCCTTATTGTTAAAAAAGACGGAGGGCTGGCCCAGGGTTACCATGATCTTACATATGGTTTTTACTGCACCCATTCTTATATGCCGCCTGAAATGGAGGCACTTGAGGATCCGGACAAGCCATCAGCTGTATATTTTGTGGAGTTTGGACAGAATGTCAACAGCAGAAGATTACTGATTGTGTGATCCGGGATTTAACTGATAATAATAGATTTGATGATGCCGTCGGCTCGGGACTTTGGTCGGCGGCTCATAGTATTATTGGGAGGATTGCATATGAAGGATAATCATATTTTTCCGTTTCTGTGGATGCGCGGTGAGGATGAAGAAATCATCAGAACTGAAATGGAAAAGATAAGTGAGGCAGGGATAAAGTCGGTTTGCCTTGAGGCCAGACCTCATCCCGAGTACGCCGGGGAAAAGTGGTGGCACGACGTTGACATCGTCATTGATGAAGCCAAAAAGCGTGACATGACGATCTGGATCCTTGATGATGCTCATTTCCCTACTGGGATGGCAAATGACGGAATGAAGAAACAGCCTGAAAAGTGCAGAAGATTTCTTTATACACAGTTTGTTGATGTTGTGGGACCTATGCCTCAGGCTCAGGTGGATGTTGATGTTCTCACTACAAGGCAGTTTACCTGGATGGATTTTGGCAAACAGCTGCCCAATCCCATCTATGATGAGACCAGGCTTTTGTCGGTTACAGCTTACAGAGTGGACAACCTGGATGATGTTACAGGAGAGTATACAGATCTTACTGATAAGGTAAAGGACGGAGTACTCACAGCTGATTTTCCTGCCGGTGTCTGGAGAGTGTTTGTTACCTTCACGACGACAAACATGGGGGATCATCTGGAGTACATCAACTATATCGAGAAAGATTCCGTAAAAGTCCTTATTGATGAGGTATACGAGAAGCACTACGAGAAATATAAAGATCTCTTTGGCAATGTAATAGCCGGATTTTTCTCTGATGAGCCGGGATTTTACAACTGTCCGGGATTTGGTGAGGATGTCAAGATCGGCAGACACTTTACACTTCCCTGGGGAAAAGAGCTTGAGGGACTTATGAAGGACAGGTTTGGTGATGATCTGCTTAAAAAGCTTCCGCTTCTTTTTGCAAAGGATAAAAAGGAAGAATACAGACAGCTCCGTGTGGCTTACATGGATATTGTATCCGGACTTTACTCAAAGAACTTCTGTTGTCAGCTTGGAGACTGGTGCAGGGAGCACGGCGTGGAATACATAGGTCATGTGGTTGAAGACTATCACAATCATATGAGGCTTGGTGCTGGAGCCGGCCATTTCTTGAGGGCAATGAGGGGGCAGGATATGGCGGGGATAGACAACATAGGCTATCAGCTTATGCCCGGGAATGATGTGGCAAGGCGTCACACCGGATTTTCAGATATTACTCCTGATGTTTATCATTATCAGATCGGTAAGCTTGGCTCATCCGCTGCGGCGATCGATCCTGCCAAGAAGGGGCGCCTTATGTGTGAAACCTTTGGAGCCTACGGCTGGAGACTTGGCGTCCGCGACATGAAGTGGATAGTGGATTATCAAGTTGCCCAGGGCGTCAATTATTTTGTTCCACATGCATTTTCAATGACAGAGTATCCTGACAATGACTGCCCGCCTCACTTTTATGCAAGAGGCAATAACCCGCAGTTCAAATACTTCTGCGATCTGATGAAATATACAGACAGGCTCTGCAGGCTTTTCTCAGGCGGAAAGAATGTTCCCCAGGTTGCGGTTTTATACGAAGCCGAGTCAGACTGGGCGGGAGATACCATGTTCGGTCATGAGATAGGAAGACAGCTCTTGTCGCATCAGATTGACTTTGAGTTTATTCCTGCAGATGTCTTTGAGGATAAGGCATATTACGGATGCAGAGTGGAAGGCAAAGATCTCGTGATCAACGAGCGCACATTGAAGGCGTTTATTGTTCCCGAGTGTGAGTACATCTCCGAGACGGCAGCAAGGTTCATTACAGAAAATCCTGAGCTGAACGTGATATTTGTAAACGCATATCCAAAGGGTATTGCAGAAAAAGACAACGATGAGCTGCTTGTAGAACTGTGCAGACCCGGAAGGCTTGTTAAACTTTCTGAGCTGGATAAAGAGCTTATCAAAGAAGATATTTCAGACGACCTTCGTATTGACGGCGAAAATGCTGACCTTCGTCAGTACCACTATAGGAAGGGTGGAAAAGACATCTACTTCCTTTTAAATGTATCCTGTTCGAGGGCGATTGATGCAGACTTTATTTTACCAGTGGCCGGGTCCTTTGGATTATATGATGCGCTCGCGGATGTCGCTACCAGGCTTTCTGTTGACGGTGGCAGAGCGCATCTGAGAATTGAGCCTTACAACTCCGTGATCATTATCAGAGATCCGGAAAATGCTGCTGCACTTCAAGATCCCAAGGCACTGGCAGGCACCCTTAAGCTTGACACCTTTGACCTGGAACTTAAACAGATAGGAAAGACAAAAAACATGCAGGAGAAGGGTTTCCATCTTCAGCCGGTTTCAAATGTTTACAGGGATTTTTCAGGTGAGCTTGTCTACAGGGCAGAGTTCGATATTGATACCTTGCCTGAGAAGGCAGAGTTTTCTGCAGAATATGTATATGAGTGCATGACTGTGATCGTGAATGGCATTGAAACAGCCAGGAAATTTGTTCCGCCATATACCGTCGATATCACAAAGGCACTTTCTGCAGGAAAGAATAAACTTGAGGTGAGAGTTGCTGCGACAGCGCTTCGTGATGCCAATACCAAACCAGGGATTTTCGGCAAAGAGAGAACTGTGATGGAACCAACCGGTATGTTCGGAGATGTTCAGATCAGATTATACAAGTAACACGTAGATTATTGGAGATAAAACATGAAACTTAGTAGTGAACAGAATAAATTTGTTGATGATCTTTTGTCAAAGATGACCCTTGAAGAGAAGGTGGGTCAGCTTAACCAGGAGTCGCCGTCAATCGTTGGCGGCTTTGATGTGCCCTTTGAGGAGCTGATTGAGATGCTCACGGACGGGCGCATCAGTCAGGAAGAGTTTGGAAAGATCATGGCCACGGCAACAAGAGATTATCATGAGGATGATATCAGGGCGGGGAAAGTCAGCTCATTTCTTGACAGTGATCCAAGAAAGATTAATGAGCTTCAGAAGATTGCGGTTGAGGAAACAAGACTTGGCATTCCTCTTATCATAGGTTTTGACGTGATCCATGGTCTTAGAAGCGTATATCCCATCGCCATAGCCGAGGCGGGTAGCTTTGACGATAAGCTCATGGAAAAGACTGCCAGGATGGCAGCAAAGGAGTCCAGAGCCCATGGTATATGCTGGAATTTTGCACCAATGATCGACGTGGCAAGGGACAGCAGATGGGGCAGGGTCTCTGAGGGCCCCGGAGAGGACCCTTTCCTTGGCAGCAGATTTGCAAGGGCTAAGATAAAAGGTCTTCAGAATGGATGTGATGAGGGGGAGGACTATGTGGCAGCCTGCACCAAACATTATGTGGCATATTCAGCCTGCGAGGCGGGACGAGATTACAACACCACATCAATGAGTATTTCGCAGCTTTACAACGTCTATCTGCCTCCGTTCAAGGCGGCAATGGAGGAGGGCGCCTGCTCTGCAATGGCTTCCTTTAATGACTTAAACGGTGTTCCCTGCACAGTGAATTCATACACTTTGAGGGACATCCTAAAGGGAGAGTATGGCCTTGAGGGATTCGTGGTAAGTGATGCAAATGGGATAAAGGAGTGCGTTACCCATGGCATGGCAGAGGATGACATAGATGCAGGCGTCAAGGCCATGAATGCCGGCCTTGATATGGATATGGGAACCCACATCTATTATGACCACATGGTTCAGGCTGTTAAGGACGGAAAGGTTTCCATGGATACTCTTGATGAAGCTGTAAGGAGGATCCTTGGGGTTAAGGTATGGCTGGGGCTATTTGACAATCCATATGTGGATGAAGCTGTTATCGCTGCTTATGAGAAAGAAGTTCCGAAGGAGCATATGGAGCTTTGCCTGAGGGCTGCTGAGGAGTCCATAGTGCTTTTGAAAAATGAGGGCGATATTCTTCCTCTTAAAAGAGATACTAAGTTCTCTCTTGTAGGAGAGCTTGCAGACAGGGCAGATGAAGTTGTGGGAGCCTGGTCACTTGGATGGAAAAAGGAAGAGTGTGTTTCTGTCAAGGAAGGACTAAAGGCTGCCGGAGCAGCATTTGACTACTATCCAGTATGCGGTCCTGAAAGTAAGATAAATGAGGAGGAACTGAAGGCTGCCATATCCTCAGACAATGATCTCGTGATCGCTGTTGTGGGTGAGTATAAGAGCATGAGCGGTGAGGCTTCATCCAGGGCTGATATCACCCTGCCGGGGCAGCAGCGCCGGATGTTAAAGGAGCTGAAGGAAGCCGGGAAGACTGTAATAGCAGTCCTTATGAACGGACGCCCCCTTGCCCTTGGGTGGGAGAAAGAGATCATCCCTGCGATCATCGAGGGATGGCATCTGGGAATACAGATGGGTACTGCCATAGCAGAAGTGATCTTTGGAGAAGTGAATCCATCAGGAAAACTCTCAAGCACCTTCTCTTCAGTAAACGGTCAGGAGCCACTTTACTACAATCATCCAAATACTGGGCGCCCCGGGTCAAAGAGCAAGTTTACATCCAGGTATCTGGATGCTCCGGTAGAACCATGCTTCCCCTTTGGATATGGACTCTCCTATACTTCATTTGAATATAGTGATCTTAAGCTGACAGAAACATCAGATGAGATAGTGGCTGAATTTACACTTAAGAATACAGGTAATCTCGAAGGTACCGAGGTGGCGCAGCTCTATATGCAGGATGTCTGTGGAAGCCTCGTAAGACCGGTAAAAGAACTAAAAAATTATGCAAGGATCAACCTTGCTGCGGGAGAAGTAAAAGAGGTGACCCTTAGCCTCAAAAAATCTGATATGGGATTTTATGATAATCAGGGCAAGTATGTTTTTGAAAGTGGACTTTTCCGTATCTATGTTGGAGGCAACTCCAGAGATACGCTGGTAGAAGAGATAATAGTATAAGGAAACACGGAGGGTATAATCATGTCGCACAAAATCAATAATCCGATCATTCCCGGATTTTATCCGGATCCCACGATATGTCGTGTGGGAGATGACTATTATATTGCATGCTCAAGCTTTGAATTGAGCCCAGGGATTCCGCTGTTTCATAGCAGGGACCTGGCACACTGGGAGCAGATAGGAAATGCCGTAACTTTTGAAAACGGGCTTCATATGGAAAAGAACTGTTCAGTAGGTGGTATGATGGCGCCAACCCTTCGCTATAACAAGGGAACTTTTTATATCATCTGTGCAAATTTTAGTGACAGGGGAAACTTCATAATCACGACAGAGGATCCCAGGGGCCCATGGTCTGAGCCTCACTGGCTTACTGATGTTCCGGGAATAGATGCCTCCATCTTTTTCGACGATGATGGCAAAGCCTATATCATGGGAACCGGTGATGTCTGGGAAAATGAAGGCGGACGGATGGAGCGTGGTATCTGGCTTGCAGAGTATGATATGGAGAACTTCAGATTAAAGAGCGAGCCTGTCACTATCTTCAACAGCGCTCTGAGGGTTGGTTCATCTCCTGAGGCACCGCATCTTTACCATGTGGGAGACTACTATCACCTGATCATTGCAGAGGGCGGGACAGAGCACTACCATGCCGTCATGGATGCCAGGAGTAAAGACCTCTTTGGCTTCTACGAGGGCAATCCTGCAAACCCTGTCCTTACCCACAGACATATGGGATACGGATCTCCCATTACAAATGTGGGGCACGCTGATCTTGTTGAGCTTCCTGACGGAAGCTGGTATGCAGTCATGCTTGCCTCAAGGCTGATTGATGGCGTGGGCAAGAATCTTGGAAGAGAGACCTTCATCTGTCCTGTAAAATGGGAGCGCGACTGGCCGTTTTTTAGCCCTGAAACAGGCAAAGTGGAATGGGAATACGATGCACCTGAGTGCCTTCCCTGGACCGAGTATCCGGAAAAGGTTACAAGATACGACTTTGAAGAGGATGACTTCGGCCCGGAATGGGTAAACTGGGGAGTTCCCTATGAGAAGATCTGCAAAGTGCAGGATTCAAAGCTCTTTTTGCAGTGCAAAAGACAGGGACTTGATGAGCCGATAAGACCCATGGGATTTGAACCAAACTTCTCTAAGGAGCATTTTGTTTCAATGTTTGCACAGAGGCAGTGTCATATAGATGAAACAGTAACTGCCAGGATGACTTTTGAACCCAGGGATAACGAGAGCGCAGGACTTGCCATCATCCAGGCCATGAACCACCAGCTTCATGTGGAGCGGGTATGTAAAGAAGGAAAGCAGCTTCTTCAGTGCGTTATTACAGGCGCTGATTACGATAAGCCTCCGTATATACCGGGATTTGAGAGCAGGAACACAAGCAGAGTTCTTGCAGAGACCTTATGGGATAAGGCTGACATTGTTCTTCAGATAGAAATGAAGCATGAACAGTTTACTGTCAGATATGGCAGTTCGGAAGATGACTTAATGGTACTTGCCATAGCTGACGGAAAAGAGATCAACCCTGAAAAAGTGGGGTGTATGACAGGAACCATTATTGGAATGTTCGCTTCCGGAAACGGAACAGAGAGCAGTAATTTTGCCGCCTTTGACTTTTTTGAACTTTCGTGATAGGAGAAACAATATGGCAGTATTTCAAGTGAATTTTATGGCAGAAACTTTAGGAAGGACAGTACCTTTGTATGTGATACTTCCAACGGACAAGGTATATTTTCCGGGGATGCCCAGGAGAGAAGAAGGAAAACCCTATAAGACCCTTTATCTTTTGCACGGAGTAATAGGGAATTATACAGACTGGCTCTATGGTACAAGAATTCAGAGATGGGCAGAGGAGCGTGACCTTTGCGTCGTTATGCCCTCGGGAGATAATTCCATGTACATTGATCAGGGAACTGATCTGTATGGAAAATTTATAGGGAAAGAGCTGGTTGAGTTTACGAGAAGGACCTTTCCACTATCACACAAGAAGGAGGATACGTATATTGGAGGTCTTTCAATGGGCGGATTTGGTGCCATGAGAAACGGGCTTAAGTATTCCGATACTTTTGGTGCAATTATCTCTTTGTCAGGAGCTTTTGTGCTTGACGAGGACACACTTGTTGAGGTTAAGGAGCCAAAGTTCCCGGCCGATACGATGGAGTACAAAAAGAGGGTTTATGGACAGGATTTGCGCGCTGCAATTGACAGCGATAAGAACCCGAAAGTCCTGGTGGAGAAGCTGGCGAAAGAGGGTAAGTCCTTCCCTGAAATTTACATGGCAATCGGAACAGAGGATTTTCTTTTGCCAAAGCATGAGGCTTTTATTAAGGTGCTTAAAGACAACGGAGTGAAGTTTACCCTTGAGATGGGACCGGGAAGTCACGAATGGGATTTCTGGGATACATATATCAAGAAGGCTCTGGACTGGCTTCCGCTGGAGAAAGGAGTGGCCGGGCAGAGCAGCGGAAATGTAAAGGTTTAAGATGCTGACGGAAATTCTGTGACACTGCTCAAGACGATGAATATCCGGTGAACCAATAGAAGACTGAAGGAGATATAAACTCTTAAAATGTGCTGTGGGTCCAAGACCTGCAGCCTTTTTTATGTTATAGGAAATTTCTTCGAAATTCCTATAGCATAAAAACGCTCCGCTAAGGATGACTGCCCCTGACAATAAAGGCGTGCAACAAGATGATATTTTTGTTGCAGCAATTCTTATAAAAATATAAAAAGTGAAAAATAAGGGGATAATATTGGCACTAATTAAAAAGAGATGTTGCAATGCGGAAGATATAATCCATTTATCAAGCTTGTGTAAGAAAAAAGTTAGTAAATCTGCAAAGCTGTATCCTGCTTTGCAGCGGAGAGGAGAAGGTAAAAAATGGATATCAACGTAAATGATGCAGTTGTTGTGCCAGAACAAACTGCGGCAAAAGAGAAGACCAATTGGGTCACCGGTGGGTTTTATGCAATGGGAGAGGTTGGTTGTCAGCTTTCCTGGTACATGATCAACACTTATCTGACAATTTTTTACACCGATGTTGTGGGGCTGTCAGCTTCAGCAATATCACTGATCTTTGTAATAGCGCGTATCTGGGATGCTGTAAACGATCCTATGATGGGGGCGATATGCGATAAGACAAAGACAAGATTTGGAAAGTTCCGCCCTTATCTGATGTTTTCACCAATTTTTCTTGCAATATTCAACATACTGACATTCACTGTATTCCCGATTCAGGGAGCCCTTAAAGTAATTGTATGCCTGATCTGTTACATAGGTGCAGGTATGGCTTACACAGCACTGTGCATTCCTTATCAGGGACTTGTAAATCTGATTGCAAGAGATTCTCAGGTGCGTATGGATTATGCTTCATGCCGTGGAATCGGAGCAGGTGCCATCAGCATGGCCCTTTCAGCTGTAGCAATGCCACTGATCCTCTATTTTGGTCACAGCGAGACACCAAACGCATCAGGATATTTTGCTACAACAGTTCTTTTCTCATTAGTACTTATTCCATGCTGCTGGCTCTGTGCATGGAAATGTAAAGAAACAGCAGTTATGCCTGAGGCAGCAGGTGCCAAGCAGACTCCTATTAAGGAAGCGCTTCCCTATATCTTTAAGAACAAGAATATCATGATCACAGTATTCTCTACATTTTCCGGCGCTATGGGCTGCATGGCACGTATGTCGATGCTCACATTCTATGTAATATATGTTATTGGCAATCCAATAATGATTGCTCCAATATTTACAACAATGACTGTTTGCCAGCTTATCGGTAATACAACACTTCCATGGGGGACCAAGACTTTTACCAAGAAGGGCTATATGCTGATCACAACCTTTATACAGGTTGCAGCACTCATTCTTCTCTTCCTTGTGCCCGCTAACAACATGGCTTATATACTTGGTGTTTCAGCCATCATCGGACTTACAATGGCTAACGGAAATATTGCTCCGGGCATGATGTGCGACAGTATTGAGTATGGCGACTGGAAGTTTGGCGTTCGTGAGGTTGGTCTTACATTCTCACTTGTAAGCTTCTCAGTTAAACTTGCAACTGCAGTTACCGGTGTTGTAACAGTATCTCTTCTTTCAGCTATCGGATATGTTCCCAATGCTGAGCAGACAGAAGCTGTTAAGATTGGAATCAATGCAATTGTTAACCTGTTCCCTGCAGCTGTAATTGCAATCTCAGGTCTCTCAGTTCTTTTCTATGATCTTACACCTAAGAAGATGGAACAGATTTATGCTGATCTGGATGCAAGAAATAGAAAATAATAATTCTCTGTAAAGCAAAACCAAGAGCATTTTTCAGTTGATGAGAAATGCTCTTATTATTTTGTTGACTAAACTAATGACTATTAGTATAATTCCTCGGATTTAATGCTGTTCTCGGAATATATCTTTTCAACGGATTTGAAAATAGGAAACCCCAGTTATTCACTTCAACACAGAGATCCTAGATTAATTAAAATAGAAATCAAGTGTTTTAGCCGACTTTACAGTACAATTTACTGTTAAAGTGCTTTTTTTCTGTTATAGTAAAAATATGCTTGATTTTTGAGGTTGAAAAGTATGCGCAAAGCACGTAATGAAAAAGAAAATGCGATCCGGGAGAAAATGCTCTCAGAATTGTATTCTAATCAGTATAACCAATTCATAGGGTTCGAGGTATTGGAGCTTAGCCCAACATACAGTAAATCCCGGGTGAAATGTGATGAGAGGCTTCATAACACTTATGGAAGTATTCATGGCGGAGCACTTCTTTCATTTGTTGATGCCATGGCTGGGGCAACCGGGAGCATGAGCGGTTATTATGTAACAACGGTTTCTGCCAACTTGAATTTTTTGCTTCCGGCAGTTAATACAGAGTACATTTATTGTGAATGCATGAAACTAAAGACAGGAAAGCACATCCTTGTTTTTGATATCAGAGTTACAGATGATGAAGGAAATCTGCTTGATAGCGGAGAGTTTTCATTCTTTGCCAGCAAGGTCCCTGTGCTTGACAGTAATCTGAAATTTGGAAAGTGATTTTGTCAATGAGTGTTTTTACATCAAAGTAAGGAAGGAATGAGCTATGGAAACATGGTATTACACAGTTGTAAGTATTGACGGCGATTATGCAAATCTGAAGAGAACAGATATAGAGTCGGGCGACCTTAAACTTGTGGCGAGAGCTCTTTTGCCGGAGGGTATTGCAGAGGGCACGCAGCTAAAGTATGAGTTCATGCAGTATTCGATCATGCAGGAATTGCAATAAGCGAAAGGGGTCACGGATAGTTCAGGCTATAGAGCACTATCCGTTCTTGAAAGCTGTTTATTATAATGAGGCTAATAAATACAGGAGTGAATGGGAAATGAGGAAAGCGCAGTGATATACATCGGATGTCATTTGTCAGTTACAAACGGATATGAAGCTATGGGACATCAGATGGTGGAGTTAGGAGGGAATACTTTTGCCTGGTTTACCAGGAATCCCAGAGGCGGCAAGTCAAAAGATGCAGAACCTGCAGACGTTCAGGCACTTTCCGGTATCCTTTCGGAAAAGAAATTTGGCAAGCTGGTAGCGCATGCCAGCTACACCATGAATCTATGCTCTGCAAATCAGGAGACAAGAGCTAACGGGCTCGATATGCTTGTAAAAGATCTTGAAAAAATGGAAGCCCTGCCGGGACAGTACTACAACTTTCATCCGGGTTCTCATACGGGACAGGGAGCCGACGTGGGAATAGAACAGATTGCAGAAGGGCTGAATCAGGCTCTTTTCCCCGAAATGAAGACAACAGTACTTTTGGAGACTATGGCAGGGAAAGGTTCAGAAGTTGGAAGAAACTTTGAAGAACTGCGAAGAATTATAGATCTCGTGGAGTGCAAAGATAAATTAGGGGTATGTTTTGACACGTGCCACACCTGGGATTCCGGTTATGATATTGTGAATGACCTTGATGGTGTGCTTGAGCAGTTTGACAAGATCATTGGCATGGACAGGTTAAAGGCTGTTCATTTTAATGACAGCAAAAATGAATGCGGTTCCCATAAGGACCGCCATGAAAAGCTCGGACAGGGATTTATCGGGATGGATGCCATGAAGCGCATAGCCATGCATCCTGTATTTGCGGAGCTTCCTTTTATTCTTGAGACACCAAATGATGACGAGGGATACATTAAGGAAATTGCAACTGTTAAGAGCTGGTTCGAGTAATTAGGAAAATACTAGTGAACCGGATACAGATGGAATGAGATTGCTAAAGAGTAAAATGATAGTCTGCAAAATCCTATGTGTGTAAAGGAGGACTTTCTGATGAGTAGATTAAAGGAACTGAGGACATACGTTGATAAGAAGTTAAATAAGATTGATGATGATGACAAGCGGGTAAGTGCGGTTGCTCATTTATATGGAGTATCTCTGGCGGCCCAGATGCTGGCAAAAAAGAGAGGCCTTGATTCCGAAGTGGCGGCCATGGCAGGAATGCTTCATGATATGCATGCCTATAAAACAGGCTCTTATGATGATCATGCTCACCTGGGTGCAGATCTTGCCAGGAAGATACTTGGTAAACTTGAGCTTACTACGCCTGAAGAAACTGATATCATCTGCTCGGCAATATATCATCACGATGACAAAGCTGCCATAGACAGTCCCATGGATGAACTTTTAAAAGATGCAGATGTTTTTGACCACTGCTTTAAGGATGCTTCTAAGCCGGTAAAAGAAAAAGAGCAGAAGAGATTTGATGCTCTATGTAAGGAACTTGGATTACTTTGATCTTTCGAAAATTATCTGTTACATACAGACTACTGTCTTTTTGCAGGGCGGCCTAAAGAGAGGGAGGAGACTTTATGATTGATAAGATGAAATGGCTCAGGGAACCTGAGAATTATAGAATCACAGAAAATTGTATTGAGGTAACAACTCAGCCACACACAGATCTGTGGCAGAGAACTTACTATCATTTCAGAAATGATAATGCACCTGTATTACAGATGGAAACAGAGGATAAGTTCTTTTCCTTTATAGTGAAGACAGATTTTACCGATAGCCATCATCGCTTTGATCAGTGCGGAATTGTAATGTACCTTGATTCAGAGAACTGGTTAAAAGCTTCTGTTGAGTATGAAAATGATAAATTCCAGCATCTTGGATCTGTTGTTACAAACCATGGATATTCTGATTGGGCAACAACAGCTATTCCTGCCAATGTAAAACAGATGTGGTACAGATTCAGCAGAAGAGAAGATGATTACTGTATTGAGTGTTCCTATGATGGAAAAGAGTTTTCGCAGATGAGAGTCTGCCACATCTTGGAGGGAGCCGGAAAGATTTCTTTTGGAATATATGCATGCAGTCCTGAGAATTCCAGATTTAAGGCTGTGTTTAGCAATATGGAGTTGACAGAATGCGCCTGGAAGGCTCACGATGGTCAGCAGCCGGACTGACGGAGAAACATAGTGCTCATCGGATTTGAGCACAGAGGAAAGGAAATGATGATCTGATGTATAAGAACATAATGTTTGACCTGGATGGAACCGTAACCGATTCCGGAAGGGCAATAATGTCATCTGTTGAATACGCTCTTTCGCATTTTGGGATAACCGATCAGCCCAGAGAGAAACTGCAGACCTTCATAGGTCCATCGTTGTTTGATTCATTTGAGAGAGAATACAGCATGGCGGAGGATGACTGCAATAGGGCCGTAAGCCTATATCGAAGTATATATGAAAAGGAGCGTATGTATGACGTTGATATATATGACGGTATTCCCGAACTGCTGGATGAGTTAAAAAAGAGCGGAAAAACAGTGCTTTTGATAACCAGCAAACCACTTGTATTTTCTGAGAAAATTCTGGAAAAGATTGGTCTGGCAAAGTATTTTGACCATATGATAGGTCCTGATTTGTCAGATCACAGCTCGGATAAAAAGAGACTCATAGAAAAAGCTGTTGAGGAATATGGACTTAAAAAGAATGAATGCGTAATGATAGGCGATACCAGATATGATATAATAGGAGCCTCAGAGGCAGGTGTAGACAGCATCGCTGTAACTTATGGATATGGCAGGATGGATGAGATGAAAGAGGCAGGTGCAACATACATGGCAGACTCTGTACAAACAGTTGCAGGGTTATTAGGTGTCAGCATCTGACCCGGGGGGGTTAAAACAGGCTTCAGTCTGTAATTGCAAGGTTCTATGCACCAGGAAAGCCAAAAGCACAGAAATATGCGATGCTTGTCAGTTCAGCTTCACCCGGAGTCTATGCCGGAATAGAAGGACAGTACAAGAGCATGATTGCATACTTTAAGGCTGAAGACCTCGGAATCAAAGAAGTTAACGGAGATGACAATAAGTCTGAGGCTGCACTTGCTGATATTGAGGCGTTTGGAGCTTCTATAAAGTAAGAAAAAGCATTTTTGAGATTGACAAAATAGGTGCAACTCTTCGGAGTTGCACTTTTTGGATAAAATCAAAGACATGATGATATTTGCAGTACAAAAGAACTGAAATAAAGGAGTTTGGGGAAGATGGAGTTATATGATGGAAGACCTGAGAATACTGAGGGGAGACTTTCAAGAGAGATAAGGACATATGATTATCTCGACAGGCTTGGAATAGAATATAAGCGTACCGACCATGAGCCGGCGAATAACATGGAGGCGTGCAATGAGATAGATGCGGTACTTGGAGTCCTCATATGTAAAAACCTATTTCTTTGCAACAGGCAGAAGACGAATTTCTATCTGCTTATGATGCCCGGAGATAAGAAGTTTAAGACCAAAGAACTGTCGTCACAGATAAATTCAGCAAGACTATCTTTTGCCGGGCCGGAGGATATGCTTAAATACCTTGATATAGAACCGGGTGCGGTCAGTGTAATGGGACTTATGAATGACAAGGATCATGTGGTTCAATTACTGATAGATGAAGATGTGCTTAAAGGGGAATATCTGGGATGCCATCCTTGTGTATGCACATCAAGTCTGAAGATGAAGACAGCTGACGTGATAGAGAAGTTTATTCCTTCAACGGGCCATGAGTATATGACTGTACATCTTGTCGGAGAAGATTGAACAGAAGAAACCTGTGATAGGAAAAGCCAAGCTGAAAGAATACCTGGAGAGGAGGAATCTTATGACTGATAAAGTTGCCGTTGTAACAGGTGGGGCACATGGAATAGGTAAGGCTATCGCTGACGCCTTCAGAGCCGGTGGCGCAGAGGTTTATATCATAGATATTAAGCCGGGTGACTGGTTTGTAGGAGATGTGGGCAGAAAAGAGACGCTGGAAGAGTTTGCCAAAAACGTAATAGATAAAGCCGGTCATGTTGACTACCTCGTAAACAATGCGCTTCCTATTATGAGAGGAATTAGTGAGTGCAGCTATGAGGAATTCCAGTATGCGATGTCTGTTGGTGTAACAGCACCGTTTTATCTTACTAAGCAGTTTATGCCATATTTTGCGGAAGGAGCCAGCGTAATAAACATAGCGTCTTCAAGAGACCGTATGAGCCAGCCACAGACAGAGAGCTATACTGCTGCAAAGGGTGCCATATCAGCGCTTACTCATGCCATGGCTGTCAGTCTTGCCGGAAAGGCGCGGGTAAACAGCATATCTCCGGGCTGGATAAACACCACAGAAGATCTGATCGTTGGAGCGGACGCAGCACAGCAACCGGCAGGAAGAGTCGGAAAACCTGAGGACATCGCAGAGATGGTAATGTTCCTGTGCTCCGACAAAGCAGGATTTATTACCGGTGAGAATATCTGCATAGATGGCGGAATGACCAGGCTGATGATATATCACGGCGAACATGGATGGACATATGACGATAGCATCTGATGGTTCTTCGGGAAATCTGAGGATGATGAGGAGTGATGATATGGAATACATACATACTGTTCAATATTACGAAACAGATAAAATGGGGATAACACACCATTCAAATTACATAAGATGGATGGAGGAAGCTCGCGTAGATTTTTTGTCCCGGATAGGATGGGAGTTCGCAAAGCTTGAAGCCATGGGAATTGTTTCACCTGTTCTTGGAGTGACATGTGATTATAAGCTTCCGACAAAGTTTTCTGAAAAGGTCTCCATCAAAGTCTCTGTCAGAGAGTTTAAAGGGGTGAAGCTTTTCCTGGATTATGAAATGAAAAATGAAGAAGGAAAAGTTGTGAGTGTTGGAACAACCTCGCATGCGTTTTTAAATACTGATGGAATGCCAATCAGGATGAAACAGGAGTTTCCGGAATTGTATGAGACGCTCTGCGGTTTGGTAATGGGGAAGAAGTAACACCAAATATAATCCACCGCGACGTGGAGATTGCTGAATAAATTCTGAACGACATAAGGGATGCTGAATCTGATGTTGGAGGTGACAAGTGAAAGAGTTTGAGAGTATTGTAATGGGAGAGAGCAGTATTCCTGCTCTGAGCATTACGATCATACTGATGATTGCGATGCCTGCTGGTTTCTTTATTTATTGGCGATTGAAGAATAGGCAGCAGACAAATATCAGTTATCTGATTGCCGGAGCTTTAGGCTTTATGGTTTCTGCACGTGTCCTTGAGCTTGGAGTGCATTATTTCTGCATCATCATGGATAATCCTGTTTCAAGGTTTATCAGCGCTAATACAATCGCTTATGTACTTTACGGAGTCACGATGGCAGGCGTCTTTGAGGAGTGCGGAAGGCATATCGTTCTCAAATATATTATGAAGAAGAACCGCACCCGTGAAAATGCGGTCTTGTATGGTATAGGCCATGGCGGTATAGAAATATTGGGAGTTATTCTGCCTTCAATAATTACCTGTCTTGTGGTTGCGATCATGTTTTCCAACGGACCGTTGGATGCAGCGTTGGATGCACTGAGTATCACAGAAGAAACTGCCGCAGCTGCGCTTCCGACAGTTCAGGCTGCGGCAGTGTTTGACTACGGCATGATGACCATGAATGTCATTGAGCGAATGCTTGCGATGCTGTTACATATATCACTCACGGTCATTGTATTTTATGGAGTGATAAGCAAAGGCAGAGTATACCTTCCAATGGCAATCCTTTTACATATGCTGATGGATACGTTTGCTGCGCTGTATCAGAGGGGCGTTGTGCCACTTTGGACAGTTGAAGTCTGGGCAGGATTCTGGACTGTGGTAAGCGGAGTTATTGCATTCAGACTATATAGATATACTTCTCGGAAAAGATAACTGGAGATCAGATGAGAATAATCCTTGCACCTGCCAAGAAAATGAATATAGATACTGACAAGCTGCAGTATGAGGACCTCCCTGTGTTTCTGGAACAGACTGATACAGTCCTGTCATGGCTTCGGACAAAAACATATGAAGAGCTTAAGAAACTGTGGGGATGCAACGACAAGATAGCAGAGCAGAACTATAAGCGGATCAGATCCATGGATCTAAGAAAAATGCTCACTCCTGCCATCATTTCCTATGAAGATTAGGGTGTCAAAAGATAGTGTGTTTTGACTACTATATACTATTTGTACCTTGAAAATTTAACACGATTTGGATTTGAAGAGGCATTCATGTTTTATTACTTGATATATGATGATATTTCTGGACAATCTTTATGCTATTTCGCTTTTTGAGGCGCAATTGTCCAAGCTATTGGAATAACACAATAGCTTTTGAAAATCCAATGCTGCTATT
>JAEEGL014896656.1_pt1 | contig 21231 bp, 15 predicted proteins | sample 9134231 | NCBI WGS metagenome assembly JAEEGL01 (sample SAMN16246548, study PRJNA631951) | gut metagenome | biome: gut microbiome; feature: rumen; material: fiber-attached | host: Bos | place: Iran: Karaj | collected 2018-10 | reverse complement strand
TTCGCCAGCTCCGGCGAAGCGCCGCACCAGCGGAATGCGCGGTCGAGCGCCCTTGCCGCGGCGCGGGGCTCTCCGGCCAACAGCAGGGCCACGCCGAGGTTGTGGAAGAGCGGACCGGTCGCCGCCCCGTTCTCGGCCATTGCGGAGTAGAGGCTGGCGGCCTCGGAGAAGGCCTCCGGAGTCTGGGCTGTTGCCATCGCCCCCTGGGCGCGTTCCCAGTCGAAGTTGTCGGGCTGCCGCTCAAGGGCCGCGCGAGACAGCGGCATTAGCAGCCCCGCCGCAAGCAGGGCTGCGGCGCCGACGAGGGCGGCGAAGATGCGAAGGGCCTTTTGCGGCTCGCCCGGAGTGCTCGCCACGCCGGATTTTGGAGAGTCAGCCACGCCGGGATTGACGTGCAACTCGCCAGGAGAACCCGCGCCGCCGTATGCCGACACCTCAAGCGACTCCATGGCGTCGGCGAGGGCGGCCGACGAAGCGGCATCGAGGCCGGCACGCGCGGCACGTTCGCGGAACTCCTTGGCCGTAATCGAAGGCGCGTCCTCCCCCAGCAGGGCGGCGGCGAGGGCGCGGGCGGCGGCGAGGGCCTCGTCCTGCCGATTGGCCTTCATGGCGCGGTCGTAGCGCCGTCGGGCGCTTTTCGCGGCGCGGCGGTGGCGCGTATTCCACCGCCAGCGGCGTAGCGCCGCCGCCATGCGCTTCAGCGCCAACAGCAGCAGCCACATGCCGGGCGGCAGGAGCAGCCATCTCGGCCACCGCGCCAGCAGAGACTGCGCGTCCAAGGAGCCAAGCCCGAATGGCAATGGCACTGAAAGGTCGTCGGCCGCAGAGTAGATTATCCCGTCTGGAACTGGCGCGCCCTCCCCGCCATCCTCGCCCTCGGTGGCGGAAATCGCGATCTGCGTCGTGGCATCGACCTGCAGCGGGATGGGGTCGGACGAGACCGTCACATATTGGCCCTCGGTGGAGTCGTAGTAGGCGGTGAGGATTGCCGGGAACTCAAGCGTTCCCGCCTCCAGCGGCCTCAGGCGGTAGCGGAAGCGCTTGCCGCCTTCGATGCTCTCCGACTCCACGTGGTCGCCGTAGATGCGGAATGACGCTGGCATGGATGGCTGCGAGGCGATGTCCGGCGGGCGTATCGCCGCCGCATTGAAGTCGCCGGTGATGTCGAGGGTGAGGGTGAGCGGGTCGCCGACCTTGCACCTAACGGCGTCAAGGGTGGCCTTCGCCGACATAGAGCGGCCAACTCCGCCGGAATAGAACGCCGGCCTTCCCTCCTCCGGCGGAGGCGTGACCCGGACCTCGATTGCCGGCGCCACGACGTAGAGTTCCGACATTTCCGCCTTGCCATCCTGCCTGGCGCCGGTGATCACCGCGCCCTTCAGCGCAAGCGGCCCAAAGGAGTATGTGCCTTCAGTCGTAGCCATGTATTCGGCGCTGAAGGCGTAGCGCCACCAGTTCGTGCCATTTTCCTCAATAATTTCCGGCTCAGGGCGGAAATGCACCGGATTTTCGTGGAAGGCCGAACCGAAGGAGGGGAAGCCCCCGAATCCTGGGAAGTCGAAGGCCGAAGCCTGGTAGCCGTTGATGGTGAAATATGGGAGCGACGAATTGCGGGCGACAAATGGGTCGAGGGTCTCCTGAGTGGGAGGCTGCTTCAGCCCCTCGATTTCGGGAAAGTCGAGGTAGGCCGCCGAAATGCCCAGCGGGCGCTGCGGGTGAATTGGCTCAAAGGAGGCATTCGGCTCCGGAAGGGCACGGATTAAAATCGTGGCCTCGACGTGGAAGCGCCCATCGACCAGCACCGACTTTTCCGGACAGGAAAGGGTGGCCTTGACGAAGTCCAGATCCTCTGGCGCCATCACGCGCACCTTTTCAGAAGGACATGAGAGTTTTTTGCCGCCTAGGGTGAGCGTGGGGCTTCCGGTGTCGAAATAGCCGGCCTCGGCCGGAGTGAGGACAAATGTGAAGATCGTCGATGAGTTGACGACGTTCTGGCGCCGTCCGTTCACGATTGTCGTGTAGGATGAGAAGGAAGACTGCGGCCCGCGATAGTCGATTGATCCCGGGGATGCGCCTACGAATTGCGGTTCGGGCGGGTTCTGCCCGCCGTCCTCCAGCGCCACCCTCGCCACGACCGACTCGCCCAGATAGATGCGGTTGCGGTCCAGTGTAAGCCGCAGAGAAGGTTCTGCCACGACGAGCGTGGCGAAGAATGCGGCAACAAAGAAAAGCCCTTTTTTCATGGCCGTCAATTCTACCACATTTTTGCTATAATATTCAGCATGGTTGGAGCGGTGATACTAGCGGCCGGAAGGGGCGAAAGGATGGGCGGAGTCGATAAGGCGTTCGCCACGGTCGCGCACCTACCGATGCTGGCGCACTCGCTCCTTGCCTTCGAGCGCTGCCGCGAGATCGACGCCATCGTAGTCGTGGCCCGCGAAGGTCTGCTCGACAGGGCGCGCGAGATTGCGGCGGAACATGGCATCGCCAAGTTCCGCGCGGCGGTCGCAGGCGGCGCGGAGCGCCAGGCCTCGTCGCTGGCGGGCATCCGCGCCCTCCCCGAAGTCGACATCGTGGCCGTCCACGACGCGGCGCGCCCGCTTGTGACCGATGCGCTCATCTCGAAATGCGTCGCCTCTACGCGCGCATGCGGGTCGGGCGTGGCGGCACGGCGCGTGCGCGACACGATAAGGGAGGCCGCGCCATCCGGCGCCTTCAGGCTGCTCGACCGCAATCGCCTGTGGGCCGCCGAAACGCCGCAGGTCTTCGCGCGCGCCACGCTGCTGGCCGCGCTGGAATCCGCCGAAAAGGCAGGCGCGTCGCTGGCCGACGACGCAGCCGCCATCGAACGAGCGGGCGGCGGCATAACCCTTGTGGAATGGAATGAACCGAATTTGAAAGTGACCGTCGGGGAGGACATGCGCGTGGCCGACGCCCTCCTCGCGGCCAGAGAGGAAAGCCCCAGACATGGCTGAAGAGAGAATTGCTATTTTAGGCGACGTTCACGCCAACATCGACGCCCTGAACGCCGTGGTCGAAGACGCCCGCGCCGAGGCCGTCACGACCTTCCACTGCGTCGGCGACGTCGTCGGCTACAACGCCACCCCCCAGGAGTGCGTGGATCTCATACGCTCCATCTGCACGGTTGTCGTCCGCGGCAACCACGACCACTACTGCTCGCACGACGTCTCGCTGAGCGACTTCCAGCCCAACGCAGCAATCGCCATCGAGTGGACGCGCAAGCAGATCAACGAAGAATCCGTCAAGTGGCTGGCCAATCTCCCGATGACCAAAACCTTCTTCCAGCAGTCCTTCTCGATCGTCCACGCGACGCTCGACATGCCCGAGCAGTGGGGATACGTATTCGACGCCTTCGACGCGGCGGCGCACTTCACCTACCAGCCGACGCCCCTCTGCTTCCATGGCCACACGCACATCCCGGCGGTCTTCGAGAAGGGCGGCGGCGGAGTCTCGCGCTACGACGCCCCCCCTGCCGGCACGCGCATCAGCCTCTCCTTCGGGCGAAAATACTTCATCAACGTCGGCTCGGTGGGACAGTCCCGTGACGGCATCCCGCAGGCGTCATACGCCATCTACGAGCCGCGCTCGAGGATCATCGAGTTCCGCCGCGTCCCATACGATGTCGAGGCCGCTGCGGAGAAGGTCCGCCTTGCAGGACTGCCCCAGCGTCTCTCCGACAGGCTCCTTGTGGGGAAATAGCGGGGAGTCAGATGCTTGAGGTCGAAAAAATCGTCAGGCGCTACGGCGACACCTCGGCCCTTGCGGGCGTGTCCTTCTCGCTCAACCCTGGCATCTGCGCCGTCGTCGGCCCCAACGGCGCCGGAAAGACCACGCTTCTCCGCGCCATAACTGGCGCCGAATGCGCGGACTCCGGCTCGGTAACGCTCGACGGCATGGACGTCCACGCCTCGATCCCCCGGATATTCCGCCACATCAGCTACCTCTCCGACCGCGTCCCGCTCTACACGGACCTCTCGGTCGAAGACCACCTCATCTACCGCGGCAGACTGCGCGGCCTAGCCCCGCTCCGCATCCGCGCCCGCATCCGCCACCTGGCCGAGGCCCTCGACCTAAAGCCCATATTCGCCAAGCGCACCGGCACGCTCTCCGCTGGCCAGCGGAAGCGCGTAGGCATAGCCGACGCCATGCTCACCGATGTCCGCGTCCTGGCAATCGACGAACCCTTCGAGGGGCTCGACGCCCCCCACGCCGCCCTCGCCACGGCCGCCTTCGCCAGCATCTCGCGCCATACGCTCGTCATCCTGGCCACCCACAGGCCAGACCTCCTCGCGAACATCCCCGGCACCTGCCTCGTCCTGGCCTCCGGCGTCCTGGTCGCGCACTTCCCCTTCGGCCCCGAAGCTAAGGACGGGGGACAGGACCATCCCGCACCGCTCTCCTCGCGCATCGCCGAGGCCCTCAGCGCCTTCTACGCCCACGGATCGGAGGCCGCGCAATGAACGCCATCCTCCGCACAGTGTTCTTCCGAGAGTTCTTCTCCTCGCTTTACTCGCGCTCGCGCTACGTCACATTCGCACTTTTCCACTCGCTCTCCGGCGCGCTCTTCTGCACGGCGCTGCAATTGGCCGAGGGCAAGTTCTGGACGATTCAAACGATTTGGACGCTCGCCGTCGCCCTGCCGCTCCCCATCGCCGTCTCGCTTGTCACGATGCCCGTATTCGCAGGCGAGCGCTCCACCGGAACCTACGAGCCACTGAAGATGCTCCCAATCCCGCTGGGCGACGTGGCCATCGGAAAGTTCATCGCCTCCTTCATCTCCGTGACCGTATGCATGGCCGGCTCGCTCGTCCCATGGTTCGTCCTCTGCCACGTCCTCAAGGACAGGGCGCCATCCACCGCCTCCCTCGCCGGTCCGGCAGTCCTGCTTCTGCTCCACGCCTTCTCCTGGACCGCGCTCGGCACCTTCTCCTCCTCCGTCGCGCGCCACCCCTGGGTGGCCGCCGCAGGGACTCTCGTCATGGGCCTTGGCCTGATGATGCTCTGGTCCGCGATCTCCCACTTCTGGTTGGGCGGCAACTGGCTCTCCGCGTCGTTCCCCATCCTTGAGGAAATCCTTGACGCCTCCGGCGGACACATCCGCCTGCACACCGTAGTCTTCCACATCGGCTTCGGCATCCTTGCCCTCTTCGCCACAATCCGCACGCTGGAGGCCAACAGGACATGAATCGCCGCCGCTTAAAACTGGCACGCCGCCTCCACCTGGCGCTTGACGCAGCGCTGGCCGCCATTCTACTGGCCATCGCCACCCTCATCTCGCTGCGCTTCGACACCACCTTCACCTTCCGCAACGCGGACGAACCCCTCACCCAGCGCGCCACTTCCCTTCTGTCGCGCCTCGACGGCCCCGTTCGCTGCATCGCGGTCATACCCCACGACAACGTCTTCTACGCCAGCGTCCGCAAACTCCTCCTCGACATGCGCGACGCCGCCGCCGGCGCCGACTTCACCCTCGAATTCCCGGACCCGCACGTGGACATCTCCCGCGCCGCATCCGTCATCGCGCGCCACAAGGCAGACGGATGGTGCATCATCTTCGAGCGCGGCGAGCGCGCCGAGGTCGTCCCCCTCGACTCCCTCATAGAGCGCCCGCGCCAGGACGAAGACTCCCTCATCCCAGGCGGCACCGGAGACCTCCGCTTCAACGGCGAGCAGCAGTGCGTGACGGCCATCGTCCGCCTCGCGCGGCCGGCCGAGCCCATCGTCTATGCCCTATCCGGCCACGGCGAACGCGACTTCTCCGACTACGACCCTCTCTCCGGCTACAGCGACCTCGCCCGCGAAATCCGCCGCGAAGGCTACCGCCTCGAGCCGCTTCTGCTCTCCGCCACCTCCGGCATCCCCGACGACTGCGACCTCCTCATCGTCGCCGGACCGGTTCGCCCGCCGCTTCAGGGCGAAATCGACGCCATACTCCCCTGGCTCTCGCGTGGCGGCCGGATACTCTTCCTCTTCGACCGGCCCGACCGCATCCCATCCGGTTGGGAGCCGCTAGCCTCCCGCCTCGGCGTCACCATGCCCGGCCTGACGGTCATCTCCGAAGGAACCCTCGGGGGCTTCAACGTTTCCGTCGATTCCTTCTCAAAACACCCCATAGGCCGCGACCTCGCGAAGAGCGCCGTCATCCTGTCAAGCCCGCAAGTCCTCGACCTCGACCAGCAGGCCCTCGACCGCCACCGCATGAAGGCCGACATCGTCGTGGCCGCCCCGCGCAAGGCATGGGGCGAAACCGCGCCAGACGTCCTCCCGCGCACATACGACCCAGGCACCGACCGCAAGGGGCTGCTCCCGCTTGCAGTCGCAGTCGCCGTTGACGCCTCTCCCGACCTGGGAATACCGCTGATGCGGGCGTTCGTCGTCGGCGACTCGAATCTCGGCGCCAACGCCTACATGGGCGGCGGCTCCGCCGGAAACCGCGACCTCATCCTCAACGCCATCGACTGGCTCACCGACAGCGGCCTGCCGCTCGCCTCGTCGCGCACCTCGCGCGGCGCGGCCCTCCAGCTGAACCTCTCCCGCAAGCGCCAAATCCGATTCTGGGCGATCTCCTGCGCCATCTGGCCCATTGGCATCCTGCTCATTGGCGGCATCGCCGCAATAATCCGCCGAATCCTCGCCTAAAGAAGACCTTTCAACTTCTCAACTTTTTATCTTTTCAACTTTCCAACTTTTCAACTTTTCAACTTCCCAACTTCCCAACTTTTCAACTTCCCAACTTCCCAACTTCCCAACTTCCCAACTTTTCAACTTTTCAACTTTTCAACTTCCCAACTTTTCAACCATTTAATGCCCTCCTTCTCAAAAACAATCCGCCTAGCCCTCCTCTGCGCCGTCGGCGTGGGCGTCCTCTTCGCCCTTGACGTCGCCGCACGCAACCGCCGCCAGGCCAGCGCCGTCGCCGACCTCCGCACCTGGACGACCGACGCCGACTGCATAGAGGCGGCCTTCTCAAATGGCGAAACCCGCGTCTTCCAGCGTTCCGGCGACTCCTGGAACATATCCGCGCCAGCACCGTCGCCCGCCGAAGCCACACAGGTCCAGGCCCTCCTAGACGCCATCTCCGGCACCACCCGCATCCGCCGCATCCCATCACGTGAAATCGCCCTCCGCAAACTCACCCCCGCCGACTTCGGCCTCGACGCGCCGATAGCCACGCTCTCCCTCCGCGACAGCCACGGCACAACCCATTCCATCGCCTTCGGCGCCTCACCGCCGGCCGCGACCAACGAGGTGTTCACCGACATCGCCGGCGAGGACGGCTTTTCCGTTTTGGACACCCACGCCCTGGACCTCCTCTCCCGCCCACTCGTCGATTTTTCAGACCGCCGCCTCTGCCGCACGGCGCTGCGCGACGTCTCCCTCATCTCCGTGGAACGCCCGGGCGGCGAACCAATGCGCCTTGTCCGCTCCCAGGACCGCGACTCATGGCAAATCTCGTCCCCATTCTCGCTCCCCGCCGACTGGGGCGAAATGAAGAAGTTCACCGAAGCCCTCGCCCAGACGAGGATCGTCTCCCTCCTCTACGGCGAAGAGGCCATCCAGCCTGAGTCGGCATCGCTAGTCATCCGCCTCTTCGCCGGCAAGTCCCCCTTCCCGGCAGTCATAGCCATCGGCTCCGAGATGCGCGACGGCCTGTTTTCCGCCATAGCCGAAGGCGGAGTCGCCGTCACCGTGACGGCAGATGCGGCCCATGCACTCTCCATCACCCCCAACTCAATCCGCGACCGCCGCATCTTCCTGTCCGGCCCGACCCTTGAGGTCTCGGCGCTCTCCATAACCACCGGTGGCGAAGAGGCCCCGGGCAGGCTCCTCGCCCTCGGCCGCACCCAGACCGGAGACTGGGAACTTACATCGCCTGTCAGCGCCCCCGCCGACCAGGAAACCATCTCGCATCTCCTCGCCGAAATCCTCTCCCTCAAGGCCACTGGGTTCTCGCAGTCGCCCACAAACGCCCCGGACATCTCCCTTCAAATCACCACCGCAGTCGCCACCAACCGCCTAGACTACTCCTTCGGCGACTCTTCCGCCGCAATAGTCCTCGACGCCTCGCCCGTCGCCGCACTCGCGCCGACCAACGCCCTCGAAACGCTTCGCGCCGTGGCCGCCGACCCCGCCCTCGCCATTTCCCGCTCGCTCGGCTCCTTCCCGCTCCGGGAGGTCCTCTCCATTGACATCGTCCGCGACGACGGCTCCTCACAGCGTTTCGACATCGCGCCAGACGGATCAATGTCAATCGGCGGCGACGACGCCTCAGCGGAACCAATCTCCGACCCCGCCGAAATCTCCTCGCGCATCTCCGCGATGGCACGTTTTCTCGCCTTCGTCCAAGCCGACGCGGCGGTTCTGCCCACACAGCCCTCCCTGGCCCTCGACCATCCCGTCGGCGCTGCCAATCCCGATTCGCGGGCCTTGGCCCACATATACCTCACCGTCGAACCACGCGACCCCCAGGTGCAACCGCTCACGCTCCGATTCGCGTCTCCCGACCCCGACACCGGCACCGTCCTGGCAAAGGCATCCGATGCCCCGGACGCCCCGGCATTCATCTTCCCAGCGTCAATCTACGAAATCTTCGCGCGCAACTTCCGCGAATCCTACCACGCAGCAGAGGAACAGTAAAATGAAAATCGGTTTCGACAACGACAAATACATCCGCGAACAGGCCGCCGGCATCCTTGAACGCCAGCGCAAGTTCGGCTCCAAGCTCTATCTCGAATTCGGCGGCAAGCTGATGTTCGACATGCACGCCGCCCGCGTCCTCCCAGGCTACGACCCCAACGTCAAGCTACGCCTCCTCCGCCATCTCAAGGACCATGTGGACATCGTCCTTTGCATCTTCGCCGGCGACATCGAGCGCAAGAAGATGCGCGCGGACTTCGGCATCTCCTACGACGCCGACGCCATGAAGCTCATCGACGACCTCCGCTCCTGGGAACTCAACGTCCGGGCCGTAGTCATTACCCGCTTCGAAGGCCAGCCCGCCGCCATCCAGTTCCGCGACAAGCTCCAGCGGCGCGGCGTCCGCGTCTATTGCCACCGCCCCACCCGCGGCTATCCGACCGACGTTGACACCATCGTGTCCGAAGAGGGCTACGGAGCCGCGGAATATGTGGAGACCGAGCGACCGATCGTAGTCGTCACCGGCCCCGGCCCAGGATCCGGCAAGCTCGCCACCTGCCTGGCCATGCTCTACCACGACTGCCGCGCCGGACGCAAGGCCGGATACGCCAAGTTCGAGACATTCCCCATCTGGAACCTCCCGCTCAAGCACCCCGTGAACATCGCATACGAGGCCGCCACCGCCGACCTCCGCGATGTGAACATGATCGACCCCTTCCACCTCGAGGCATACCGCGAGACCACCACCAACTACAACCGCGACGTCGCCGCCTTCCCCCTTCTCCGCGCCATCTGGGAGCGCATCACCAACGAGCCCTGCCCGTATAGGTCGCCAACCGACATGGGGGTCAACCGCTGTGGCTTCGGCATCATCGACGACGAAGTCGTCCGCGAGGCATCCTGCCAGGAGATCATCCGCCGCCACTTCCGCGCAAAGACCGAATATGTCCTCGGTTCATCCGATGAAGAGTCCGTATCGCGCATCGAGATGCTGATGAAGGACCTCGGACTGCGCGACGAAGACCGCCCCGTCGTCATTCCGGCGCGCGATGCCGCAGAGCAGGCCGCCAAGGCCGGCAAGGGCGTGAACGGATTCTGCACCGGCGCGGCGATCCAGCTGCCCGACGGCACCATCGTGACCGGCAGGAACTCGCAGACAATGAACGCCGCATCGGCGGTCGTCCTCAACGCCATCAAGCGCCTTGCCGGCATCCCCGACAAGCTCCACCTGCTGCCGCCGGAACTGATCGCCGACATCGTCTCGCTCAAACGCGACGCCCTCGGCGAGAAGACCACCAGCCTGAATCTGGGCGAACTCCTCGTGGCGCTTGCCATCTCCGCCTCCGCGAACCCAGTGGCAAAAGCCGCCATGGGGTGCCTGAAGGACCTCCGCGACCAGGAAATGCACATCACCCACATCGTCGCCCCGGGCGACGCCTCGGGCCTCCGTCGCATAGGCCTCCGCCCCACCTCCGACCCCAAGTTCCGCAACGCCGCCCTCTTCGGCTGATTTTTTCGCTTAATATTTTTCGTAGCATCCCCTTTTTTTGCCTCAAAGACTTGACAAATTCTCACAATTCTGTATAATATATGTCCTTGACAAAGCCCCATAGGGTGGAGAGAGGATTATTTTATGCATAAAAATTGTTGCTTGAAGCGCGGGTTCACCTTGGTTGAGATGCTCGTCGTCATCGCCATTATCAGCATAGTGGCCACGGCGTCGTTAAGTGCGGTAAGAGGTGCGCAGCGCCAGGCGCGCACGGCGAAATGCCAGGCCAACATGAACGCCCTTTACAAGGCCGTGATGGCTTTCCGCACCGACCATTCGTGCTTCCCTCCAGCCGCCGGATACGAGGGATTCGACAGCAGAAGCGGTCAGTTCTTCAAGTTTCGCGGCTGGGTCAACTGGGTGCGCACTGGTTCAGTGAGATCGCGCCGCAATGACGCCGGCAACCTTTACAGCAAACTGTCTGGCGTCGCCGAATACGTAGATGGCTCGGTTCAATCAAAGGCCAGCTCCTACTGCTATGTGGGAACTGGAGCCATGAAGGATGACTACTCCGGCGCCACCGGAAGCGCGCCCAACTACAAGGACGTAAAGGACTCGCGCGTTTACCGCTCAATTGACGAAGGCGCCATTTTCGTCTACGCCGACAAGAACTTCTCCATCTATTGTTGCGAAGAGTTCAAGAACCGCTATGGGAAGCAGTGCATGCGCTCATACTCGATGAACCAGATTTTCGGTGGCCGCCGCTATCGCCGCAACCCACTCTGCTGGGATGTCCCCGGATTCGCCAACCGCCTCGCCTTGTTTGTGGAGCTTGGCAACGCCAGCTCGAAGGCAAAAAACAAAACCGATGACTTGAAGGGTAAAAGTTTCGTCGGCAACACCGTTGGCAAAGGCGCCAAGGACACTGATCCAACGGACACCTTCGGCGATGATTCCGTTTGGGATTGGGATTACAGCAAGGGCTCTGGCGGTGATGCGTCCAGCGGCGAGAACATCGGCACTATGCACTGGAAGTCCGGCAAATGCTACGGCCATGTGATGTTCGCCGACGGGCATCTTGAATCGCTTGAACTTCCAAAGTCAACCGCTGACCAGAAGAAACAGCGCCATGAACTCGGCAGCGGCGCCTACGGCGACTAAAGCCACCGAAGAGGCAACTGAAGCTATTTTTCCAAGCAATTAAAAATGAAAAACACCAATAGCAAGGCAAAGAAACCTGCCGCTCCGGCCAAAAAGGCGGCACCAGCCAAAAAGCCAGCACCCGCAAAGAAACCTGCCGCTCCGGCCAAAAAGCCGGCACCAGCCAAGAAGCCGACTCCCGAAACCCGAAACCCGGCTCCCACCAAGAAACCCGCCGCACCAGCCAAAAAAGCGGCACCCGGCTCCCGAAACCCGGCTCCCGCAAAGAAGCCCGCCGCCCCAGCCAAAACCCCAGCCCCCGCAAAGAAGCCCGCCGCGCCCGCTAAAAAGGCGACTCCCGAAACCCGAAACCCGAAACCCGAAAAGAAGCCTGCCGTTTCTAAGAGCGTTGCCCCTGTCGCCACCGCTCCCAAGGCCCCCACCCCCGCTCCGGCGCTGACCCCTGACGGCCAGCCGCCAAAGCGCAAGCGCGGCCGCCCCACCAAGGAGGAGGCCGCCCGCCGCCTAGCCGAGAAGCAGGCTGCCGCCGAGGCCGCCGAAAACGCCCCTGTCCTGGAACCCGATTTCTCCGACCTCAACCTTGAGGAGGAATTCAACGAAGACTTCCTCGACGAGGACGAGGAATATCAGGACACCAGCCGCCTCGAAGGCACAGACAGCTACTTCGACAACCTGGACGACAACGACGCCGACGAGGACTTCTCCGTTGTCATCAAGGACGTCGTAACCAAGCTCCAGCAGCGCGCGGAGTCCCGCAACGGCTACGTGACCTACGACGAAATCAACCAGGCGCTGCCCACCGGCGTCCGCGACGAGTCCAGCATCGACGCCTGCCAGACCCTCCTCAACAAACTCAACGTCGTTGTCATCGACAAGGAGGACGAGGAGGACTACCAGCGCAGCCACCCGCAGCCCAGCCTTGGCATCGACTACTTCGACGACCCCATCAGGATGTATCTGCACCAGATGGGCCAGGTCCCCCTGCTCACACAGGAGAGGGAAATCGAGATCTGCCAGCGCATCGACAGCTACCAGTCCCTCATCCGCGAGTATTTCTGCCACTTCGGCTTCATCCCCGACCTCTGCATCGACAAGCTCGAGGAACTTGAGGCCGGCAAGGAGCGCTTCGACCGCGTCATCACCGACAAGGTCGCCAGTTCCCGCGACCAGTACATGGCCAACAAGCCGGAACTGAAGAAGAAACTCGAGAAGTGCCGCGACGCCATGTACTCCGCATACGCCGCTCTGAAGGCCGCAAAGGACGACGCCTCCCGCGACAAGGCAATCAAGCGCCGCGACAAGGCGCGCGCCACCTTCAAGGAGGTCGTCGAGGAGCTGAACTTCAAGCAGAAGATGCTTGAGCAGATTTTGGAGAACGGCGGCCAGGATCGCTACTACAAGCAGTATCTGGCGCTGAAGGACCAGCAGAAGCGCGAGAGCAAGACTCCGAAGCACCGCCGCGACCCCGGCGTAATGGCCGCGATCGAGGGCCGCCGCGCCGCCCTGGAGGAAGCATTCTGCATGTCCGCCGAGGAGTTCCTGGCCGAGTTCAGCAAAGTCCGCGAAGCCCTCAAGGGCGTCCAGGACGCGCGCAACGAGATGGTCAGCGCCAACCTGCGCCTCGTGATTTCCATCGTCAAGAAATACATGAACCGCGGCCTCGGCTTCCTCGACCTCATCCAGGAGGGCAACACCGGCCTCATCAAGGCCGTCGAGAAATTCGAATACCGCCGCGGCTACAAGTTCTCGACCTACGCGACATGGTGGATCCGCCAGGCCGCCACCCGCGCCATCGCCGACCAGGGCCGCACCATCCGCATCCCGGTCCACATGATCGAGACGATCAACCGCCTCCAGCGCGTCCAGAAGAAGCTCAACCAGCAGCTCGGCCGCGAACCGACCAACGAGGAAACGGCCGCCGCCATGGGCTGCACCGAGGAGCGCGTCCGCGAAATCCAGCGCATGGCCCTCCACCCGACTTCCCTCCAGAAGCCGGTCGGCGACGGCGACGACGCCTCCTTTGGCGACTTCCTTCCCGACTCCAACGCCGACAGCCCGCCCGAGAAGACCGCCCAGAACCTCTGCCGCGAGCGTCTCTACGAGGTTCTCGGCACGCTGCTCAAGCGCGAGCGCGACGTCCTCATCATGCGTTTCGGCCTTGACGACGGCAGCCCCAAGACCCTTGAGGAAGTCGGACGCGCCTTCGGCGTCACCCGTGAGCGCATCCGCCAGATCGAGGCCAAGGCCATCCGCAAGCTGCGCCGCCCGGCAAGGAAGAACCGTCTCGAAGGACTTTCGATGTAGCCCAACCATCACCTGTTCCCCATTCCCCGTTCCCCGTTCCCTGTTCCCCGTTCCCCACCATTCCCCATTCCCCCAATAACTAGGAGAGTACGATGAACATAGCTGAAATGTTGAAAGATCCGATAATCATGGCAGTCGTCGGCCTGGTGGCTGGCCTTGTCATTGGCCTTGTCGTGGGCATCCTTGTCGGGCGCGCCAGTGCCTGCGGCAACAAGAAACCGTCGTCGAAGAAGTTCAAGGAAATGCCTCCGGGCATGGTCGAGATCTATGTCGGCAATCTGAGCTACGAAACGACCGAGGACTTCCTCCGCAAGGAGTTTGAGAAATACGGCCAGGTCGCCTCGATCCGCATCATCACCAACCCCATCAGCCACCGCTCGAAGGGCTTTGGCTTCATCGAGATGTCCAACCGCGCCGAAGCCGAAAAGGCCATTGCGGCGCTGGACAACGCCGAGATCCAAGGCCGCCGCCTTCACGTCAACGAGGCGCGGAACAACAAGAACTAGGTGGGGCGAGCCGTCCACGGCGAGCCTCCCTTCCCGAGCCACCTCCCGAACATGGGCGATTTCGTCAACTTGCCAGCTGGTTCAGCCGACGCCCCCGGGCGCGTTCCCGGGCATCTCGCCATTATCCTGGATGGCAACGGTCGCTGGGCCACCAAGCGCGGAAAGCCGCGCAGCTTCGGCCATATCGCCGGCGCGCGCACTCTAATCAGGGCGCTGGGCTGGTTTGCCGACCGGGGGATCCGGCATGTGACGGTTTACGCGTTCTCCACCGAAAACTGGAAACGCCCCGCCCGCGAGGTCGCCAGCCTCATGCGGCTCTTCTCCACCCTGCTCCGTCACAACCTCGACATCCTTGTCAAGAATAAAATACGCCTCCGCATTTCGGGCCGGCGCGGCGACCTCCCTCCAGAAATCCAAAAGGCCATCGCGGAGGCGGAGCGCATTACCGCCGGCTTCGACCGCCAGCTGATAGTCTGCGTAAGCTATGGCGGCCGGGCGGAAATCATCGACGCCGTCAACGCCGCCGTCGCGCGCGGGGAAAAGGTCACCGAGGAGTCTTTCCAAAATCTCCTCTATGTCCCAGATGTCCCCGACCCCGATCTCGTCATCCGCACCGGTGGCGAGAAACGCACCAGCAATTTCCTCCTCTGGGAGTCAGCATACGCCGAATACTGCTTCATTGACGCCCTTTGGCCCGACTTTTCCGAACGCGACCTAGATGACGCCCTGTCCGACTACGCCTCCCGCAACCGCCGGAAGGGGGGCATCGCTTGACCGCATCTGAAATCCGCGAACTCATCCGCGACACCGTCCTTGAAAACGGCGGACACCTCGCCTCCTCCCTCGGCGCCGTCGAACTGGCCATGGCCCTCGCGGAGGTTTTCGACCCCAACTCCGACCGCATCGTCTGGGACGTGGGCCACCAGTCTTACGCATGGAAGATCCTGACGGGCCGCGCCGACTACTTCCCCTCCTTGCGCCGTTTCAACGGGCTTTCCGGATTCCCCTCCCCCCACGAGTCCCCGGCCGACGCCGCCGTGGCCGGCCATGCTGGCGTGGCAATTTCCGTCGCCGAGGGTTTCGCATTCGCGCGCGACAAGCTGGGGAAGGACGCCAATGTCGTAGCCGTCGTCGGCGACGGCACCCTCACCAACGGAACATGCTTCGAGGCGATCAACAACTGCGCCAGCGCCACGGACAAGCTGATCATCGTCCTTAACGACAACCGGATGAGCATCTCCAAGTCAACCGGCGCGCTGTCGCGTTTTCTTGGCAGGCTCATCGCCAACGTCCACTACAACCGCATCAAGTCCGCCACGGAGGCCGCCGGCCACCGCATGGGGTTCACCTTCCTGCGCGGCGCATACCACCGGGTGGAAAGTTTCTTCAAGGGGCTGTTCCTCGGCAGCGCATTCTTCGAGCGGTTCGGACTTCGCTACATCGGGCCAGTTGACGGCCACGACCTGAAGGCCCTCAAGGCCGCCCTCACCGTGGCCAGGAACGACAAGCGCAGCGTCCTCGTCCATGTCGTCACCGTCAAGGGGAAGGGCTACGCCCCCGCCGAGAACGACCCGGTGACATGGCATGGAGTCTCCCCGCGCCGCAAGGATCCCGCGCCGCAGGCCATGCCGCAGCAAGCGCAGTCCTGGAGCCTGGCCATGGGCGAAACGCTCTGCGCCCTCGCCCGCGAGGACAGGCGCATCTGCGCCATCACGGCGGCTATGGAGAAGGGAACGGGCCTTGCCCCCTTTGCGGAGGAATTTCCCGACCGCTTCCGCGACGTTGGAATCGCCGAAGGCCACATGGTCGCCTTCGCCGCCGGTCTGGCCGCCGGCGGCATGCGCCCATTCGTGGCCGTCTATTCGACCTTCCTCCAGCGGGCGATCGACCAGGTGATGCACGATGTCTGCATCGCCAACCTCCCCGTGGTCTTCTGCGTGGACCGCGCCGGCGTGGTGGGCGAGGACGGCGCCACCCACCAGGGCATCTACGACTTCGCGATGCTCAAGTGCCTCCCCAATCTCACCATCGTCCAACCGTCCGACGCCGCCGACCTCGCAGCCCTTATCCGCGAAGCCCTCGGCCGCAACGGCCCCACCGTGATCCGCTACCCGCGCGGCGCCGCCCCCTCCAAGGCCGAACCAATTTCGCGCCCCGACGCCCGCATAGCCATCTGGACGCCCGGCGACTGGCTCGCGAAGGCGAACGAAGTCGCGGAACTCGTTGGCGGGACCGTCGTCCACGCCCGCTATCTAAAGCCTTTCGACGAAGGGCTCCTGCGCCGCCAGCGCGCCGCCGGCATGAAAATCGTCTGCATCGAAAACGGCTGCGTCGCGGGCGGCTTTGGCGAGTCCATCGGCGCAGACATGAAATTCGGCTGGCCCGACTCCTTCGTCCCGCACGGATCCACCGGCGAGCTTGAGCGCGCCTTCAAATTGGACGCGAAGTCAATTGCCGACGCCATTCTCAACGAAGGCCACGCATCCCCGGCCGCAATGGTCCCCGCCCATGCCAAGGTCAATGTCAGGCTAAGCGTCCTTGGCAAGCGCCCGGATGGCTTCCATGACCTCAATAGCATCGTGATGCCGCTGGCCCTCCACGACGATGTAGAAGTGCGGCTGGACTGCGGCGACGACGAGGCCGGAAGCCCGGCAGGCGACCCAGCCGTCTCCATCGACGTTGTTCCCGACGGCGTGGATTGCTCCACCCTCTGCGACCCCAACGGCAACCTCTGCGCCAAGGCGGCGCGCGCATTCTTCGAGCGGCTTGCGCCCGATGCGCCCTTCCGCCGCCGCGTTCACGGCATCACCGTCCGAGTGGTCAAGCGCATCCCCCTTGGAGGCGGCCTTGGCGGCGGCAGCGCCGACGCGGCGGCCACTCTCCGCGCACTCACTACGCTCGCGGGCAACGACGCCCCTGGCGAAGAGGCCCTCCTCGCCGCAGCGGCGGAAGTCGGCAGCGACGTTCCCGCCCTTCTCCTCGGCGGCCCAGTCCTGATGGAAGGGCGCGGCGAAAAGGTCATGCGCCTCCCGAAGGAGATATTCGCCCCTCTGCCCGTCCTGCTGGCAAATCCCGGAGTTCCGGTCTCAACGCCAGCCGCCTACGCCGCGCTGGACAGGCTTGTTTCAAGTCACTCCAGTCCCTCCAGTCCATCTAGCCCTTCTTCCATCTCGCCCTCTTCACCTCTCCGCTCCGCCGCAGATTACGCCGCCATCCTTGTCAACGACCTGGAGGAACCGGTCTTCTCGCTTTGCCCGGCCGTTGCGGAGACTGCAAAGGCGCTCCGCGACGCAGGAGCGCGCGCCCTATTAATGTCTGGCAGCGGTGCGACTGTATTCGCCATCGCAGATGACGACGCCGAGGCCAAATGCCTTGCGGACGCCATGCCGCCTGGCGTCTGGACTTGCCTTACGCGCCTCGCGCCTTGAACGACTCAAGCGCGCCCGCGATGAAATTCGTTGATGCGGACTGGAGTTCCGCTTGCGGGAGCGTCGGATCCAGCGCCGGCCCAATGGCGTAGCGCACGGCCCGGCTGGGGTCGATTGGCCCGAGGTCCTTAATCAGGCGGCCAGGCTGGGCGAAGTCGGTCTTGCATGCGATCGGCACCAGCGGAACTCCTACGTCTCGCGCCAGCTTGGCGCCAAGGGAGTTGAACTTGTGCGGGTCGAAGGTCGCGGTGCGCGTTCCCTGCGGGAAGAGCAGAATGGAACGGCCGCTGGCCAGAATGCGCCGCCCCTGCGAAAGGGTCTCGGCCAAGTCGTGCCGCGCGCTCTTGCGGTCGAGCAGGATCGGATCGACGGCGCGCAGGCATTTTCCAAAGAGCGGGTAGCGCGACAGCGAACGCTTTGCCACGATGGAGAGCGGGCCGAAGGAACCGAGGATGCAAGGAAGGTGGAATGTCTCAAGGAGACTGGAGTGGTTGGCCACATAGACGCGCGGGGCGTCTCCCATGGCGGCGAGGGCGGCCGTGCCCTCGACCGTGATAGTGGCGCCAGTCGATTCGGCGGCGACGATTGTCCTGAAAGAGACCTTGGAAAAGGCGTGCTGGGATGGATTGCGGCAAAGTTCGGCCGCGGATTTTCCCAGCAAGGTGCGCAGGACGCCGGCGATGTAGAAGCGCCACCAGGCGCGGAACCCCTGTTTCAGCGCCTTTGCCGGCCTGGATTCCTCCGGGGTCTCGTATCCGCCCCCACGCAGGGCCTCTTCAAATTGTTCAAGCGTCATCACGCCCTCCAATATATCATATTTCAGCACGGCAAGGCGCTCATCTTGCAGCCGCCCCGTTCGCACGCGGCAGCCCCAGTGCTTCTGCAACGGCCTCGCCGAATGCCCTGGCGAGCGACACCATGCCGTAGTCGTTCGGATGGCAGCCATCGACCGTCCCCTCCCCGTCGCCCGGATACATGCCGGTCTTCGGCAGATACACCAGGTCTGTCCACCCCTCTGCCACCAGCTTGTCGTAGAGCGCCTTGATGTGCCGGTCCTTTACGTTCGGCCCTCGGCACTGAACGTCGCTCTGCTCGGCCATCACGATGGGAACCCCCGGCCGCTTCGCGCGAAGGTTGCGGATGAACGGCTCGTAGTTCTCCTCGACGTTCCGCCCCTTGATAAAGCCATTAGCGTTGATTACCCGGTCGCCCGTCGTCGTGCCCATGTTCCAGAGGCAGTCGAGCACGTAGCAGCTGGCGTCGATGCGGGCGAGATGCTCGCTCATCTCCAGCTCCATGACGCCGGATCCGGAAAAGCCGAGGTTCACGACAGGCACATCGAGGTCGCGCCCCACTATGTTCACGAAGGCCATTCCAGGCCGCGACGCGACGCCGCCGTGCGTGATCGAGGTGCCGTAGAAGACGACGGGCTTGTCCACGCCGCTCTTGCGCGGGCCGAGGGCATGGACGGCGGCGCTTGGTTCGACGCCGAGCGAAAAGGCCTTGATCCCGTTGTAGAGCGGCAGGTTGACGAGGCACGGCGTCCCCGGTGTCCATGAAATCTCCAGAGAACCCTCTGGCTTGTCGATCCGCCCCGTCTTGACATACCGCCAGCGACCTTTGGCGGCATCGAACCGGTAGATGTCGATTCCGCTCTTGCCGGAGGCGGGCATGTGGTCGGCCGCCAAGTCCCAAGGGTGAAGCGGCGTCCACTTGAAGGCGAGTTTCTTCGAGTCGGTCTCGAAGCGGAACTGCATGCCGGTGGTGTGGTGCTTCATGTCGCGCACCCCGGCGTTGACGCTCTCCGTGACATTCGACGGCAGGCGGTCGTAGTAGTGGTCCACGTCGTCGAAGGGGCGTCCCTCGATTGGCAGGAGGGTGCCGTCGATCCACTTCAGCCCGTTTGTGACGGCGATGCCGTCAACGGCCATGTTGGGGTCGTATGCGGCGATGTCCGTCGCCGCGCGGGCGATTGCAGTTGACAGAAGCGCCGCCGTCGCGGCCGTCGGAAGTATCTTGTTCATAAGAGACACCATTTCCACACGGGAAGGATTTTGATTCCATCATCCTCTCGTTCATCATCCCATGTCACGACCGTGCAGTCGTCAATCCCCATCTCCTTCCGCGCAATTTTCAATGCGGACAGTTCGCGTTGTTCCGTTTCAGGCAAGGAAAGCTCCCACGCCACTTGCACGAGGCGCCGCTTCTTCGTTGCCTTGTCCGTTACAAGAAAGTCAACCTCTTCGCCACTCTTCGTGTTGTAATATTCTATCCTATTATCGCCACGTCGCAGCGAGAGGAAGACGAGGTTTTCAAGAAACCACCCGCGAGCCGCATCGTTCTTTGGCGTTACGGCGCGCGCCAGCCCGGTGTCCACGAGATAGAACTTGTCGGGGTTCATTCTCCGAACGGCAAGCGAATCTGTCCGAATTGGAACCCTGTAGATGAGATAGGCCTGCTCAAGCCAGTCAAGATAGTCTGCGACAAACTCACGGCTGTCCGACAACCCTAGGCTTTTCAGAGCGCCCGCTATGGCCCTGGTCGATATCTTGTGCGCGAAATTGTGCTTTATGTACTCCAGTGTGTAGCGAAGCGACTGCACACTCGGCACATTGTGGCGTTCGATGACATCCCTATAGAGGACTGCGTCGACATACCCCTGAAGCGTCTTTACGCGAACACGGAAGTCGTCCCCCTGAACGTCGGGGAACCCTCCCTCGTCAAGATAGCGACGCATCGCATTGCGCAGCATCCCGGCAGTGCGCGTTGAAAACGGAGCCGCCGGAATTGACTTAACTAGGGAATTGAAGCGCAGGAATTCGCTGAAGGATAACGGGAAGACCTCGACATCCACAGAGCGCCCGCGCATTTGCGTGGCGATATCCCCCGACAGCATCTTGGACGAAGACCCCGTCAGGCACAATTGAACTCTATGCGAATCGACAAGCCGACGGGCGAACAACTCCCATCCTTCCACGTCTTGCACCTCGTCCAGAAAATACCAACACCGCTCTTTTGCGGCATCAGGGAACATCTCTGCGTGGACTTCGCCTACAAGACGCAAATGCTCAAGCTTTACTCCTTTCAGCCGGTCGTCGTCAAAATTGACATGGACGATTCGCTCAAGGGGAACGCCGGACTCGACAAGCGCGCGCATCCTCTGGTAAGTCACATACGTTTTACCAGTACGGCGCATTCCCGTGACGACAGTTGCTGAATTTCGCTTCTCCACATAATCAACGGTGCGCGGACGGACATCCTCGGGGATTCCGAGTTCATAGAATTCGCGCAAGACCTCTCCCAAGATTGCTTTCATGTGTCAATTATACTACATCTCGTACTTATGGTCAACAATCCTGGCTAAATTTTTTGTCCACAAATAGTGTATTATGGACAAAAAAATAAGCCACACCCCTGAATATCCAAAACCTAATTTGAGTTTCTGCAATCGAGATTACCATATCTGGCCAAAAGATTCAACCATGATCTGTTGGCCAACATCGCGACAACGCCGCGCGGGGCGCAACAATGGGTTGCGTTATGGTTGAGGGGGGGTGGCGTATCTCAGACTGTGTGGCTGTTTGTGAAAAAAAAGATTCCGCCAAACTCGGAAGTGAAATCGGCTCCGTCGTTCATGATGGTGCTAACGAGGACCCCCCTCGCGTACAGGCGTGAGGACGGCATC